>BFBZ01000020.1_pt98 | contig 262574 bp, 214 predicted proteins | sample 1888401 | NCBI WGS metagenome assembly BFBZ01 (sample SAMD00112614, study PRJDB3348) | symbiont metagenome | host: Chara braunii
GTGGAACGGGCGTCATCGACTTCGACAGCAGCATTTCGAGCCAGAACGTCTTCTTGCAGGATAGCGATGGCTCGGGTGATCTGAGGATCATGTTCGCAGGCGACAGCAGCGACGTCATTACAATCCACAACGATCTGAATTCCAGCGGCGGAGTGGTTTCCAGCGGGATCACGAAATTGAACTTTAGTGACGGCAGCTCGATCGACCTCAACAAACCCCTGACCTTCACCTGGAACGGTTCTTCTGGATCGACGATCTCGGGGAGCAACTTTGGCTCGAATGTTTTCGAGCTCGGGGCTGGCAGTGAGACCATTACGGGTGGCGCGGCTGGCAACAGGTACGAGATATCAACTGCTACCGGGCAAGCGACGATCTACGCGAACACCTCTGCAGGTTCGCCGAACGAGCTCAATTTCGATGGCGGGATCAGCGACCAAAATCTCTGGTTCGTTCAATCAGGCAACGACCTCAACGTCGATTTGCTTGGTACGAACACGAGTGTTTCCCTGAAGGGATGGTTCTCCGGCGGTTCAAGCCAGCTTCAGGATATCACTGCTGGCGGCTTGAAAATCGACAGCCAGATATCTCAGCTCGTTCAGTCGATGGCGACTTACGCTACCAATAACCCTGGGTTTGACCCGACGAGTTCGAGCACGACGGTGGTGCCTAACGACCCAACGCTTCAAAGCGCAGTGTCGGCAGCATGGCATAGTTGAGAGGAGCATCGAGCTGAAGACGCTGTGACCGCTGAAAACGGCGTGGCCGCTGGCGGTGAGCGACGCTCAGCTGTGGAAATGGCCTGATGTCCGGAGTTGCGGTAACCCGCTGGCAAGAAAAGAGGGCTTCTTAGATAATGGCTCTCGCGATGCAGCGGTCCCCGACTCCCCCCGACAGACAGGCAAGTGCCGAAGCGTTCTCCCAACACCAGCACTTCGTTGGTAACCGTGGGATGAGGCGCCAACCACCGATTGACCACCGAAACCCCGTGAACGAACAGCGATAACGGTGGTCAATCAGGATCGATCTTCATTGATTTTGTTGGTTTTTTCGATCGCTGATTACGTTCGGGACGCAGGACTGCGGGTCGGCAACGAGAGGTGAAGCGCCTCTGTGAGGTTGATAGGAACCTTTTGTTCTTCATCGTTGGGATAAGCGACTGAAATCCCAGCAAATGCGAACGCCCTCCGAGCGCACCGCAAACCCAGTTTAGACGGCTCGATTTTTGCGGCTTGACGCGACCGTGCAAATTAGTCTAGTTATGCAAGTAACAAGATTGCGCCGTCATGCATCAAAGATTTCGATGCTGCCGATTGCGCGCGCAGGGAGAATTTTGCGTTGGAGGAAGTTCGCATCGAGCGCCGCGACGGCATCGCGCGGGTCGTTCTGAGCCGTCCGTCGGCAAGGAATGCTGTGACGCTCGCGATGTGGCGCGAACTGGCCGCGGTATTCTCCGGCTTTGCCGTCGACCGTGATATCCGGGGCGTCGTGCTCACGGGCGCGGGAGGGGATTTCTCCGTAGGCGCCGACATCTCCGAATTCGAAAAGATCAGGGAAGACCGTCACCAGGCTGCCGCATACGAAGTTGCAGTCGATATGTGCTCGAGCGCGATCGCCGCGCTTGGCAAGCCGGTCGTCGCTGCCATCTCCGGATACTGCCTCGGAGGCGGCTGCCATCTCGCGCTCGCATGCGACTTCCGTTTTGGTGACCGCACTGCATCGCTCGGAATACCCTCGGCCAAGCTCTCGATCGTGTACGGCGTCAACAGCGTGCAGCGCCTGCTGGCACTGACCGGGGTATCGAACGCCAAGCGGATACTTTATTCGGCGGATCGCTACGCGGCGGAGCAGGCTGCCGCGATGAAGCTGATCGACGAGCTTCACGACGACGTTCTGGCTGCGGCGGACCATTTCCTGCGGCGGCTCGCAGCCAATGCGCCGCTTTCGATCTCCGGCGCCAAGTACATGCTGAACGGCCTCACGATGGGAGCGGGGGTGCTCGATCCTGCGGTGGCACAGCGGCTCATCGACGAGGCATCTGACAGCGACGATTTCAGGGAAGGCCGCATAGCCTTTGCCGAGAAAAGGCCGCCGCGGTTCCGCGGGGAATAGGCCGACAGGGAAGCAACGAGCTTTGGAGAGGGCCGATGAAGCCTGCCAGGTTTGACTACGTCTCGCCGACGACGGTGGAAGCGGCGATCGAGGCACTCGTGGCCTCGAACGGCGAAGGTAAGGTGCTGGCCGGCGGACAGAGCCTGCTTCCGCTGCTGAATTTCAGGATGGCACGGCCTTCGATTCTGGTCGACCTCAACGGCATCGCGGGCCTTGCGTATATCGAGGACCGCGGTGACCGGATCGCGATCGGCGCGCTGACGCGGCATCGTGACCTCGAACATTCGCAACTCGTCGCCTCCAGGCTGCCGGTGATGTCGGCCGCGATGCGCCACGTGGCACATCTGGCGATCCGTAACCGCGGCACCATCGGCGGCAGCCTGTCCCATGCGGACCCCGCGGCCGAGCTGCCAATGCTGTCGGCGTTCTATGATGCGAGGATCGCAATTCAGGGACCAAACGGGCGCCGGGCAGTTGCGGCCGAGACGTTCTTCGTCGATGCCCTGACGAACTGTCTGGAGCCTGACGAGATCGTCGTGGAGATCGAATTTCCGGTGCTCGATCACGACGGCTGGGCGTTCGAGGAGGTTGCGCGCCGCTTCGGCGATTTCGCGCTGGCAAGTATCGCGGTTTCGGTGCGGCGCGGCGGATCCGGCCTTGAAGACGCGCGGATCGCGGTGATGGGGGTGGCCGACACTCCGCTACGCCTGAGAGAGGCCGAGGACGAACTGCTCGCGCTCGGGCTTGGCGACCAAACTCCGGAGCGCTTTTCCGAGATCGTGGTCTCGAAGGTTTCACCCAACGAGGATCTTCACGCCTCGGCGGAGTACCGCAAGCACCTGCTGGGCGAATTGTCCAAGCGCGCGCTGCGGACGGCTCTCGCATCGACGGAACGCGTTGCATGATCCAGGTATCGGTGAAAGTGAACGGCGAAAGCTATGACGTTCCGGACGTCGAGCCGCGCATGCTGCTGTCGGATTTTCTGCGCGACCATCTCGGGCTGACTGGAACGCATGTCGGTTGCGAGCACGGTGTCTGCGGCGCCTGCACGGTACTGGTGAACAGCGACAGCGTGCGATCCTGCCTGATGCTGGCCGTGCAGGCCAACGGCGCCGAGATCGTGACGGTCGAAGGGCTGGGCTCGCCCGAGCAGCTCAATGTGCTGCAATCCCAGTTCCGCGAGTATCACGGGCTTCAATGCGGCTTCTGTACGCCGGGTATGCTGATGACCGGCGAGGACATGCTTCGGAAATATCCGCTCGCCACCGATGAGGAGATCCGGGAGGGGCTCTCCGGGAATCTATGTCGTTGCACCGGCTATCAGAACATCATCGCCGCGATCCGCAGCGCGGCCGCGATGCGCAAGGAAAATGCGTCATGAAGCTGAACTTCCTCGCCGCCGGTCGGCTCCGGATGAAGAAGAGCATTTACGTGTCTGCTGCCGATCGCAGCGAGACGATCGATCTTCCCGTCAGCAGCGCGCTGATCCGGCACAAACAGGGCAATGTGCTGTTCGACACCGGCTGCCATCCGTCTGTTGTCGACGACGCCGAAGGCCGTTGGGGTGCTCTTGCCAAGGTCATGAAGCCGATGATGGGCGCCGAGCAGACGCTGCTGCCGAGCCTGGCGTGCACGGGCCTGGCGCCTGACGACGTCGACATCGTTGTGAACTCGCACTTCCATCCGGACCATTGCGGCTGCAACCAGTTCTTCCGCAAGGCGACGATCCTGGCCCATGCCAGGGAGATCGAAGCGGCGAAGCTGCCGGGCGCCGACACCGCGGGCTATCTCAAGGCCGATTGGGATTGCGGACGGCCCATCGAGGCTGTGCACGGCGAGAAGGATCTGTTCGGCGATTCCAGCGTCGTCCTGATGCCTCTGCCGGGCCACACGCCGGGGACGATGGGAGCGCTCGTCACCCTGGATCGCGACGGCCAGTTCCTGCTGGCGTCCGATGCGGTCAGCCTGCGTCAGAACCTCGACGCCAATACCGCGCCCCGCAACACCTGGAATGTCGAACAGCAGTTGAAGACGTTCGAGGAGGTCCGCCGGATCGAGAAGGCCGGTGCAACCTTGATCTGCGGACACGACGATGAGCAGTGGCAGGGCCTGCGCAAAGGCAGCGATGGCTATGCATAGCGATCGTCGTGCAAACCCGTCTGACGTGCTGCGGCCGAAGAATGTCGGCGCGCCGATCAAGCGAACCGAAGATCCACGCCTGCTGTCGGGCAGCGGAGAGTATACGGCCGACCGGAAGCCGGACCGTCCCTTGCACCTCGCATTCCTGCGCAGCGGCCAGCCGCATGCGAAGATCGTGCGGATTGATACGACTGCCGCGTCGGAGGCGCCAGGCGTCGTCGCCGTGCTCACGGCCGAAGAGATCGCGGACGACTTCAAGCCGGTAATCCCGTTCTCGCGGATGCCGAACTACTACGCGACACCAATTCTGCCGCTCGCCTCGGCGAAGGTGCGCTATGTCGGCGAGGCGGTTGCCGCCGTCGTGGCCACCTCGCGCTACCTCGCCGAGGACGCGCTGGAATTGATTGAGGTGGATTACGAGCCGCTGGGTCCGGTCTCGCGCGCCGAGATGGCCGTCGCCGACGATGCGCCGCTACTGCACGAGGAGGCGGGAACCAACGTTCTGATCGCGCGTGAGTTCAAGAAGGGCGACGTGGCGGCCGATCTTGACGCCGCCGCGATCCGGGTCGGCGGGCGCTTCGAGATGACGCGCAAGGCACCGCTCGCGATGGAGCCGCGCAGCTACACGGTCGAGTACCACAAGCAGCGCGCTGCGCTCACGCTCTATACGTCGTCCAACATACCTGGCATCGTCCGCGACGCGATTTCGGAATCGCTCTCGCTTCCGGGGCATCGTTTGCGGGTCGTCGCGCCCGACGTCGGCGGCAGCTTCGGCTCCAAAGGCTCGCTCTATCCGGAAGAACTTCTGATCTGCATCGCTGCGCGCAAGCTACGACGCTCGGTCAAGTGGACGGCGGACCGGCTGGAGGACGTCAGCAGCAGCAGCCAGGCGTTCGCGGAGATCGTGGATGCGGAGATGGGGTTCGACGCGAACGGCGTGGCGACCTCGTTGCAGGCCGATGTGATCGGCGACGTCGGCGCCTTCTCGATCTATCCCTGGACCTGCGGACTGGAGCCGGTGCAGGTCGTCAGTTTCCTGCCCGGACCTTACAAGATACAGTCCTATCGCGGTGCGGTGCGTGGCGTCGCGACCTGCAAGCCGCCGACTGGTCCCTATCGCGGCGTCGGCCGGCCGATCTCGACCTTCGTCGCCGAGCGTCTGATGGATATGGGCGCCAGGGCGCTAGGCATCGATCCGCTCGAGATCAGGCGTCGCAACCTGGTGCGGGCCGAGGAATTTCCATACCGGATCGCTTCCGGCATCATCTGGGATAGGACCGGTTTCGTCGAATGCCTGGAGGCCGCCGCCGAAGCCGCAGGCTACGAGAGGCTTCGCAACGAGCAGGCTGAGGCACGCGAGCAGGGGCGATTGTTCGGCATCGGCATCGCGTCCTACGCCGAGCTGACCGGCATCGGTTCGCGCATCGCGGTGGCGCCGGGCATGCCGATCAACACCGGCTCGGAAACCGCGAAGATCACGATCGACTCGACAGGCGCGATTACTGCAGCCTTCGGTGTCGCCTCGCATGGCCAGGGGCTTGAGACGACACTGGCCCAGATTGTCGCCGACGATCTCGGTGCGCGCTTCGAGGACGTTCGCGTCATCCAGGGCGATAGTGACGAGGTCCCGATGTCGACCGGGACCTATGCGAGCCGCAGCGCCGTGCTCGGCGGTGGCGCGGCGAAGCACGCCTCGAAGTTGATGCAAGACAAAATCAAGCGGGTTGCATCGCATCTTCTGGAAGCCAACGCGGATGATATCGAGGTGACCGAAGGCAAGGCGGTCGTTCTCGGCACCGACCGCGCGGTGTCGTTCAAGCAGATCGCCCGAGCGGTCTATTCCGATATGAAGACGCTGCCGGTCGAGGCGCGAGAGGAACTTTCCGCGACCTACACCTACGATCCAGTCAACGGCACGACGGCGGCGGCGACCCACATCGCCGCGGTCGAGGTCGATCCGGTGACGTGCTTCGTCAAGATCCACAAATTCGTCGTCGCCGAAGATTGCGGCCGCATCATCAATCCGATGATCGTCGACGGGCAGGTGCATGGCGGCGTCGCGCAGGGGATCGGCGCTGCGCTGTTTGAGGAACTGATCTACGACGACGACGGCCAGCTGCTCAGCGCGAGCCTCGTCGACTATTTGATCCCGTCCGCGCCCGAAGTGCCGCTGATGGATGTCGTTCATGTCGAAAGCGAATCCGCGGTGGCGGGTGGTTTTCGCGGCATGGGCGAGGGCGGCACGATCGGAGCTCCGGCGGCCATTGCCAACGCGATATCTGACGCGCTGTCGCCCTTCGACATCGACGTCTCGATCCTGCCGATGACGCCGGAACGCATCTTCAAACTGATCCAGAATGCCAGGCTCAAAGCAAAGGAAAAATCGGATGACTGATCTCAAAGGACGTGTTGCGCTCGTCACCGGTGGTGGTCGCGACGTCGGTGCCGCGATCTCGAGGATGTTGGCGGAACGCGGCGCGACTGTCGCAATCAACTATCACAGCTCCAAGACAGCGGCCGAGGGCGTCGCTGCCGAGATCGAAAAGGCGGGAGGCAAGGGGAAGGCCTATCAGGCCGATATCGCCGATGCGGACATCGTCCGGAAGATGGTCGCGGACATCAAGAGCGATTTCGGCGGTCTCGACATCCTCGTCAACAATGCCGGCCTGGTGTTCCGCAAGCGATTCAGCGAGAGCACGCCTGAAGATTGGAAGAAGCAGATCGATACCTGCCTCTACGGGGCGCTGAACTGCTCGCACAGCGCCGGACCGCTGCTCGAAGCCTCGGGGCGCGGGCGGATCATCTCGATCATGGGTGACTCCTCCAGGGTAGGTGAGTCCGGCCTTGCGCTGGCCGCGGCCGCGCGCGCTGGCACCATCGCTCTCATGAAATCGCTGGCGCGCGAATGGGGTCGTTCGGGTGTCACCGCGAACTCGATCTCGCTCGGCTTGATCGAGACGGCCCATGACAAGACCTGGGTCGACGCAAACCGCGACAAGCTGGTCAAGGCCTACGCGATCCGGCGGCTCGGCCTGCCGTCCGACGTCGCCCCTCTGGTCACCTTGCTCGCGTCCGATGCCGGCGGCTGGATCACCGGTCAGGTGATCAGTGTGAACGGCGGATATTCGATGGTCTGATGGGAGGCGGCGATGCTGCACGTCGATCTGATCGCACCGATCGCGGTGCTGCTCGATCGCCACGCCAGGCGGCGACCGGCGCAGGTGGCGTATTGGGACGCCACCCGATCCGTGACCTACGCGCAGCTCGCCGATCGGACGGCGTCGATCGCCGCCAATTTGGCGAAGGCCGGTTTGAAGGATGGCGACAGGATCGCGATCTACCTGCCGAATGGCGTCGACTGGATCGAAGCCTGTTTCGCCGCGCTGCGCGCCGGTGCCGTCGTGGTCCCGATCAGCTTCGACGCCGCGGAAGCTGAGATCAGCTATCGCCTGACCGACGCCGATTGTGCGTTGGTCGTCACTGCGGGTGCAAGGAAGGAGCTGGTCGGGAAGATCTGCCGCGACGCGGCAATCTCCCCGCAGGTGATCTTCGCAGGTGCCGGCGCCGAGGAGGCGGGGCCGTCAATGGCGAGCTTCGCTGCGCCCCCTGGCGCGGCGCCACCCGATCCCGACGATATCGATCGTTCGTCGTTCATCATCTACACGTCGGGCACGACAGGACGGGCAAAGGGAGTGCTGCTCTCGATACGTGGGATGCTGTGGATCTCGGCGGCCTGCTGGGCTCCGATCGGCGAGTTGACCGACAAGGACGTGGTGCTGTCGCCGCTTCCCCTGTTTCATTCCTACGGTCTCAACCTGTCGGTGCTCGGCGTGCTCGCGGTCGGCGCCAGCGAGCACATCATGGAGCGGTTCTCGCCGCAGCAAGCGCTTGATCTGCTGCAAACCGGTAAATACTCGGTCATGCCGGGCGTGCCGACCATGTTCCATTATCTTCTGCTTCGGGCACAGGAAGCGGGTATCGAACGGCTCGGAGCCGTCCGGCTCTGCATCTCGGCGGGCGCGATCATGCCGGCGACCCTGAACAAGGCATTCGAGGAGCGCTTCAGGACGCGACTGCTCGACGGATACGGCATCACCGAGACGTCGACGATGGTGACGATGAACTGGTTGCACGGTGGCCGGCCGATGGGGTCGTGCGGACTTCCGGTGCCCGGGCTCGCGGTGCGGATCGTCGATCCCACGTCATTGCAGGACGTCCCGTTCGGCGACGAAGGCGAGCTGATCGTCCGCGGACCGAATTTGATGCAAGGCTATCACAATAAACCCGCGGAGACTGCGTCGGCACTGCGTAACGGCTGGTATCACACCGGCGATCTCGCGAAGTCCGATCCATCGGGGTACCTGACGATCACAGGCCGCATCAAGGAACTGATCATCCGCGGCGGCCAGAACATCGCGCCCGCTGAGATTGAGGAGGTCGTCGTCAAGCATTTGCAAGTCCGGGACTGCGCGGTGGTCGGCATGAGGCACGCGACGCTCGGCGAAGTGCCGTGTCTGTTCGTGGTCGCGCAGGAAGACGGGTTGGACCTGGCGGCGCTGCTGGAGCATTGCAGGGCGCATTTGTCCGCATACAAGATCCCGGAGGCCACGCATCTCGTCGCTGAGATTCCGCGCACCGGGTCGGGCAAGATCATGCGCTTCAAGCTGGTGGAAGCCCTCAATAGCCGCGCCTGAGCCGCTGCGGCCCGTTCAGTCGACCGACCGCGGACCCAGTGCGCCGAAGGATTTCGGATCGTAAGCCAGGCGATAGCGCATGTCGGCGGCCACGATTGGCTCCTTGCAGCGGTCGCAATCGACCGAGGGCTCGAAGTCGTGACCGCATTTGAGATGCGTGAGGATGAGGGGCGGCTTTCCCTTCGATAGCCAGCGATCGCCCCATCGCAGCATCGCGATGAACGGACCATAGAGGTCCAGGCCCATATCGGTGAGGAGATATTCGTAGCGGTCGGGTGAGCTTTGGTACTGCCTGCGGCGGAACACGCCGCTGGCGACCAGGCGGTTCAGCCGGTCGGTCAAGATGTTCGGCGCGATCGCGAGCTCGTTGAGGATCTTGTCGTAGCGGCGATTGCCGAAGAAGCCCTCGCGCACGACCATGAAGCTCCATTTGTCGCCGATGATCTCGAGCGCGCGCGACACCGAGCTGGGGCGCCCGGTCAGGAACCGGCTGCCGTCGGAGGCGCGCCGTGTGTTGCGGCCTTCCTTGGCCGCGGAGCGTCCGGCGCCGGAACCGTCGCGGTACTTCGCGTCGCGGGCGCCGACGGGCTCTCCGCAATGCGAGCAGGTCACGCGGGGATGGCTGTCGCAGCCGCATGTCGTGTGGATCAGCGTGAGCGGCGGCGGCCTTCCGTTGGCGAGCCAGCGGTCGCCGAACTGCATCAGCGCGATGAAGCTTGGGTAGAGATCGAATCCCATCTTCGTCAGACGGTATTCCTTGCGTTGCGACGATCCGGTCGCGACCTGGCGGAAGATCGCCAGCTGCGTGAGCTTCCGCAATCTGTCGGTCAGTGTCGCCCGTGGAATCCCGAGCGCCGAGCGGAACGCCTCGAAGGTCTGTGTGCCGAAGAAAGCCTCGCGGATGATGAGGAAGGCCCAGGCGTCGGAGACGATGTCGAGCGTCCGCGCAACCGAGCAATTGCGTTCGGTGCGAGCCGCCTTGCCGCGGCTCGCGGCCGCTTTCGGCCTGGCCGAGGGTTTCGCGGGTTGGATTTTGGCGGCGGCGGGCATTCCGGACGGTCCATTCGGGTACGGCCGTCCCACGGGAGGCCTTCGAAAGTCGGGCACCTGTAGCACATAGCCGCAATTGACTCGCTGGAAATGTAAGTCTAGTTATGCATGTAACTTAAGTCTAGTTATGATAGTTATCAAAATCAGAATTTGGCCGGCAGGGAAACGCCTGGGGAGAAACAACATGAGGCTGAAAGTCGCAAGTATCCTGATCGCGTCGGTGGCGCTGGTGAGCGCCGACGGCGTGCGCGCTCAGGGAATCTCGGACAACGTCGTGAAGATCGGCGTGCTGACCGACATGTCCGGCCAGTTCTCGCATGAGTCCGGCGAGGGCTCAGTCACCGCGATCAAGATGGCGGTGGATGATTTCGGCGGCAAGGTGCTCGGCAAGCCGATCGAGGTCGTCGTCGCCGATCACCAGAACAAGCCTGACACCGCGTCGGCTCTGGCCCGCAAATGGTTCGACGTCGACCATGTCGACATGATCGGCAACCTGATCAACTCCTCGATCGCGCTCACCGTCACCGGTCTGGCAAAGGAGAAGAACCGGGTCGCGATCGTCAATGGCTCGGGTTCGTCTCGCTTGACCGGCGATGCATGCACGCCGAACAGCGTCCACTACGCCTACGACACCTATGCCCTGGCGCGGGGAACCGGCAGCGCATTGGCCAAGGAGGGCAAGAAGACGTGGTACTTCTTGACCGCGGACTACGCGTTTGGACACGCACTCGAGGCGGACACCTCGGCTGTCGTCAAGGGGTTGGGAGGCGAGGTGCTGGGCGCGACACGCTATCCGCCTGAATCGTTCGACCAGTCCTCTTTCCTGCTGCAGGCGCAGTCGTCGAAGGCCCAGGTCGTGGGGCTTGCGGGCTCCGGCAACGTGCTGGTCAATTCGATCAAGTCGGCTCAGGAATTCGGCATCCAGAATGGTGGGCAGACGCTCGCGGGCCTTCTGGTCTGGATCACCGACGTCAAGAGTCTCGGGCTCTCATCCGCGCAGGGCCTCGTTCTCACCAACGCATTCTATTGGGACCGCGACGACGAGACGCGGGCGTGGTCGAAGCGCTTCTTCGAAAAGATGAAGCGGATGCCGCATATGGGCGACGCCGGCGACTATTCCTCCACCATGCACTATCTCAAGGCCATCGAAGCCGCCGGGACCGACGAAGCGCAGGCGGTCATGAGCAAGATGCGCGAGATGCCGGTGAACGACTTCTTCGCCAAGAACGGCAGGATCCGCGAGGACGGGCGTATGGTCCACGACATGTATGTGTACGAAGTGAAGAAGCCGTCGGAATCGAAGAGCGATTGGGACTTCTACAAGCTTCGCGAAGTGATCCCCGGCGATCAGGCGTTCCGTCCACTCAAGGACAGCGCCTGCAAGCTGGTGAAGCGAAACTGAAGCGGTCAGATATCGCGGCCCAGATGCGGAGCATCGTGGGTACGCACCCTTTGGAGATAATGAGATGGTTCAGGACGTCGTCGCGGTGAATTCGGCTTTCTCGCACAAGCCGATCGGATCCGGGGCCGAATACATCGAGAGCCTCCGGGGGCGCAAGCTGAACGTCTATCTGATGGGTGAGCGGGTCGACGAGCCGGTCGACCACCCAATCATCAGGCCATCGATCAACGCGATCGCGAAAACCTATGATCTGGCGAACCAGGAGTCCGAGCTGGCTTCAGCGGTCTCGTCTCTCGTCGGTGGGCGCGTGAACCGCTTCCTCCATATCTCCGCGAGCCCAGGCGACCTCGTGATGCAGAACAAGATGCAGCGTCGGCTCGGACAATTGACAGGCACGTGCTTCCAGCGCTGCGTCGGCATGGACGCACTGAACTCGCTCCATTCCGTGACGTTCGATTTGGACGCGAAATACGGGACCGATTATCACGCCCGCTTCACGACATTTCTGGCACGAATGCAGCATGCGAATTTCGTCGTTGGCGGAGCAATGACCGACGTGAAGGGAGATCGCGGCAGATCACCGTCGCAGCAGGCCGATCCTGATCTCTTCCTTCATGTTGTCCGGCGAACGCACGAAGGCGTCTATGTCAGCGGTGCGAAAGCACATCAGACCGGCTGCATCAATTCGCACTGGCTTCTCGTGATGCCCACCATGCGGATGGAAGCCACCGACAGCGACTATGCCATTGTGGGAGCAGTTTCCGTCGACGCCCAGGGTATCACCTACATCTATGGCCGGCAGTCCTGCGACAGCCGCAGCGCCGAAGCGGGAGGGATCGACGCCGGCAACGCGCAGTTCTCGGGCCAGGAAGCGATGATCGTCTTCGAGGAGGTCTTCATTCCAAGGGAACTGGTGTTCCTCGATGGCGAGTTCGAGTTCGCCTCCACGTTGGTCGAGCGGTTCACATGCTATCACCGTCGCAGCTACGTCTGCAAATCGGGGGTTGGAGACGTGCTGATCGGCGCGGCGGCGACCATCGCGGACCATAACGGCGTCGAGCGCGCTTCGCACGTCCGCGACAAGCTCGTCGAGATGACCCATTTGAACGAGACCATCTACGGGACCGGCATCGCCGCGAGCCATCAGGGGGTCGCGATGAAGTCCGGAGCGTATCTGCCCGACGAAATGCTCGCGAATGTCTGCAAACACCACGTTACGCGCTTGCCATATGAAATCGGTCGGCTGGCTCAGGATCTCGCGGGCGGCCTGATGGTCACCCTACCGTCAGAGTACGACCTGCGACATGAAACGATCGGCCCTCTGATCGAAAAGTATCTCAAAGGGCGGCCCGAAGTCTCGACCGAGAACAGGATCCGGATCCTGCGTCTGGTGGAGAACTTGACGCTTGGCAGGAACGCTGTCGGATATCTGACGGAGTCCATGCACGGGGCCGGATCCCCCCAGGCGCAACGGATCCAGATCGCCCGCGCCATGCAGGTCGAGTTCAAGAAGGAATTGGCGAAAGTTCTTGCCGGCATCGCGGACGCATCGCGACAGAAAATATCGGACGAAGTTTCCACCTACATGGCGCGGGTTTTCGCGCCGGTCGGCAATTGACGCTCAAGACGACACGTTGACACAAACTTGGAGTGCGCCATGGCGATGACGATGACAGGTGAGATTCAGCTGGCTGCGCGGAAAGAGACGGTTTGGGAAAAGCTGAACGATCCGGAAGTGCTCAGGACGTGCATTCCCGGGTGCGAGGAATTGGAGAGGACTGACGATAATGGCTTTCGCGCAATCGCCAAGATGAAGGTCGGTCCGGTATCGGCTCGATTCCGGGGCAAAGTCACCCTGAGCGATCTCGATCCTCCGAACGGCTATAGGATATCGGGAGAAGGTGAGGGAGGCGTGGCGGGCTTCGCGAAAGGAGGCGCCAAGGTCAACCTCGTCGAACGCGAGGGGGGCACACTCTTGAGCTATCAGGTCGATGCTCATATCGGCGGCAAGCTCGCGCAACTGGGGCAGCGGCTCATTGGCGGAACGGCCAAGAAAATGGCGGATGAGTTCTTCGCCAATTTCGCGCGGGCCCTCTAGTGAAAGGGTGTATCGCGTGGCGGACGAGGCGTGCGCTTTCCTTGCGTCGGACGCCGTAAGCTTCATTGAGTTTCCGGTCGATGGCGGTTGACGGCGGCAGAACAGCAGCATGCTTAGATCGAACGTGACGACAGAGCATCCGTCCCTCAACGGGCGATCCGGTCTGATTCGTCCGGTAAAGGCCCGACACAGAGCCTTGCAACGGCAGCTCTCATGCCGCCTATTTGGGGGTATGTTCGACGCGAGGTCTTCCGAGACTGCCCTTAGCGGGCATAGCAGCGGCCCGTCTCAATGTCGGCTCGTAGCCATAGCGAATATCACTACGCTCGCGGTCATCAATCAATCCTGACCGTCTCGCCAGCCCGAAGCCTGCTGACCGAACAACTGCACCGCTCTGGCGGCTTCGTCATCTCGATCGTGCAAATGTGATGGATCCCGGCTGCTTCTTGAGTAGTGTGACGTGACGATCACACTGGATTTCGCAAACGGAGCGCACGAGCCATTGTCGGAACATCCTCACGTTCTGATCGAGAGCCTATCCCTTGCTCTGCATAACGACCTGTGTGCTGCTCTATGCGAGACGATGCCATAGGAGTCCGTCGTGAACGTGAAAGTGATCGCGGTGAGCCATTGATCGGCTCGATCAATGTCAGCCAAGCTGGATCGTTGAGCAGCCCAAGTTGCTCGACACGCGCAAGTAGAGTAGCGTGAGTCTGCACCTTGCTTTGTATGGGGAGGCGCCGAAGGATGGAAGGTTCGACGATTGGGGAAACGAGTATTCCTGTTTTCAGATTTTCCACGTTGGATTTTCGCCCTCAAGATCGGTTTGCCGAGTGGGTGCGTGATATTAAGAGCGACTGCCGGCTGCTAGGTGATGATGCGGTATCGTTTGACGCGAGCGCGAGCGGCGCCGCGATCGGGCCGTTTATATTGTCGGGCAGGCAATGGATTAATCGGAAGCAGAGGACGACCTTCGAGATCCTGCGGACCGAGAGCCGGATCAAGTCGGATGGCCACGATTTCTACTGTTTCACGATGCCCCTGTTCGGCAGGATCCGCTGGCTGAACATCTCCTCTCAGCCGATCAAATCGGTCGGCGATCTATTTGTGGTGGATGCTGCGCAGCATCTTCAATGCGCGGTCGAAATGGGCGATGTGATCTCCCTGGTTGTGCCGCGAGATATGTTGCCAAGCCACGCCGCGCTCCTGCATGGAGCTACTCTGACGGGAGGAATTGGGCGCGTACTTGCAGATCACATCTTGTCTCTTTTTCAGAACCTCCCGAATCTAAAATTGCACGAAGTGCCCTATATCGTGCACTCGACGCAGCAACTTCTGCTCGCGGCCGTGTCTGGGACACCAGACGCAATTCGCGCCGCGGGCAGTCAAATCCGGGATGTGCTGTCGGCGAGAATTCAGCACTACATTGATTCGCACCTTCTGGAGACGGACCTCACCCCTGATCGGATCTGTCGCGATGTTGGGTTGTCACGGGCAAAGCTCTATCAACTGTTCGAGAGTCGCGGCGGTGTGATGCGTCAGATCCAGCGCAAGAGGTTGCAGCGTGCCTATCATCGGCTGTCGGACCCGAGCCGTCCGCGCACGCGGATCGCTGAGGTAGCCTGGAGCCACGGCTTTGCCAACGAGAAGTATTTCCATCGGCTGTTCAAGGCTGAATTCGGTCATACACCTCATGAGACCCTGGAAAAGATCATCAGTGCCAACCCGTCGCTGAATGGCGATACGCCGATCAAATCCTCGGCACACGACGGCGGCCCCGTCGGCTGGAGCTTGCCCTATGGCTTGCCGAGTAGTTGATCGGTTGTGCCGTGTCGTGACGAGGGGCGGCGTCTAGCGGGTTTCGGTCGATGCATCGTCGCCGAGAAAGGTTCGTCGCCGCCTTCGAATCCATGCCTCGACCGACGTTGGGACGAAGCCCTCAAGCTCGGCGGTTCTGGAATAGGGCGCAGCGAGGATGGCGTCTGCATCATCACGATGCGTCGCGAAATACCGAAACTTTGACGCAATTCGACGGCCGGTGCCCGGTCCCATGACTTCATCCAGGTCTCGTTCAAACTCGTCAAGGGGATACGAGCGGAAGTCGACGTGTCGGCCGAGACCAGCGGTGATGCGGCCTGCCATGGCCTCCCCTGTCAGGCCTTCCGGGCCGGCAATGCGATAATCGCCGCCGCTGGCGTGGCTCCCTATCAACAACCGTATCGTTGCTTCGGCGCAGTCTTCAGTGGATGTCCATGCTATCCTTTGATGTGGTGCAATCGGGATCGCGAAGATGCCACGCTCGATGAGATCGGCGCATAGTTGCGGTTTGAGGAGATTGTCCAGATACATCGTAGGCCGGACGATCGCAGACAGAAGTCCGGAACGACGCGCGATATCCTCGACGATCGCGTTGGCGACGAAGCTTGGTTCCTCGCACGGTTCCGTGCGGCTCGCGCTCGCGAGCTTGAGAATGACCGACGAAAGTCCAGCGATCTTCGCGGCGTTGAACGCGTGTGCGGCCTGGGCGCACATTTCGTCCCGCGTTCCCATTGGAAGCTGGATGATCGCACTGGAGGCGCCTTGACTGGCGGCAACGAGTGAGCCGGGGTCAAACAGGTCCGCCTGTACCACCTGAACGCCACGCGCTTTGAGCGCTGAAGCGTGCGCAGGATTCCGCACCAAGCCTCTCACCTGGAGACCTTGGTGCAATGCAGCTCGAGCAACCGCAGCGCCTTGCACGCCGTTTGCCAGATAGATCAGAACAGGTTTGGAGAAATCCACATCAGGCATAAATCCGCTCCAACAAGAAGTCTGTCAGAGCGGCAGCGTCGAACGCAGCATCCGACAGACCCACGACGCGCATGCGGCGCAGGGACCTGTCGGGGATTTCGCGGGAGCCGCGAAAAATAGAGCTTCCTCTTTAGAGGAAGGGCTTGGGCCTACCCAGACCAAGCCTGCCTTTTCGACACAAGAACTCTATCCGTTCGAAGCCAAAGCGGTCAATAGCGCGCCTTCTCAAGACAGATGTGCGAGGTCGTTCCGCTCGACGGCGATCAATTGGACGGCAATGCACTTCATATGGACTGGGCGGCACCTGGCACACATCGATCGACCTTGTATGGCGCGGACGCAGATGGGATATGCGCGCCGAAGTCGTATCCGCGCTTGGGGTTTGTCCGTGCGCCTTGATTTACTTGCCGCGCGCAGTTTGATTCGCTTCTGGAGCTTGTGCGCCGTCATATCAGCCGGCGCCTTGGGCGCAATACCCGCCGTCCATGCCGAAGGCGGTTGCCCGCCTGGCATGATCCCGGCCAGTGGTACGAGCACGCAGAGCTGTGTGCCGAACCCCAACGTCCGTGTTGATCAGGGCGCGGGCCCGAACAGGCCGCAGGGCAGCTACACCTCGCCAGGCTGGGACGTGATTATCAATGGGACGAAACAGCTCGGTCACCCCCCGAGGGCGCCGACACTCTCGGAGAAGCTGGGTCTGCCGCGGATTTCCCGGAGCGGGTGGATGGCTCTTGCCTCAGACATGATATCGGTCAGCGGTCAAACTCAGGGGATGCAAACCCAGGACGAGGCCGTCAGGGGGGCCATAGCCCAATGCCAAGCCAAGCACGGCAAGGGGTGCAGGCTGGTTACATCGCAGTTCATTCAATCGGTGCCCGCCGCCGGGGTGCGGTGAGAATAGCGATCGAGAAGAAGGCTCTCCGTCTGCTATTGGCCACCGCCCAACGCGCGTCGCACCTGTTATTATTCGGATCTCTTGTCCTATGTCGTTGCGACGTTCTCGTGTTCCTTGCCTTCCTCTCGCGCTGCTCCTCGGTCTGGCTGTCAGTCCGGTCGCAGCACAACAGAGCGAAGGCGGCAACCCGCCAGCGGTTCGGTCCCATGTTCCGGGTCTGAAAATCACCCTTCTGTCGCAGCTGCCCAAGGCGCCAGCCGCCGTGCAGGCCGCGTGTGGCGCGCTGACCAAGCAAACCAGCGAAGGAGGTAAACTGGCTGCCTCGCTCGGCTGGGGCGTGGTCGGCGAGCAGAAGCTGGGCCCCTATGACGCAGTCAGCTTCGCAGCCGAGTTTGCTCCGGCGGCCTCTGCGACATGCGCGATCGACAAGGGGAACATTGCCCTGTTTCGCGGAACGCAACTCGTGGCCCTCATCTATGCCCCGCCGAAGGTCGAGACGCCGATCGGCGACATCTCGTTGGTGGGCGACAGGCTCCGCATTTTCGATGGCGATCTGGCCCCCGCACCGGTTGGAGATATCCGGCTGACGCGCGATGGCGCGATCGAGGTTGATCCTGTCGCGGAGCGGGAAAGTGTCTGCGGCGGCCAGGGCGTGGTGCCGAACATGTATGGCAAGAGCATCGACAAGGTCCGCAAGGCCCTGATCGGCAAAGGGTGGGCGCCTATCGAAGCGAAGGTCGAAGATCCAAAATCCGATGAACTGACGCTCGCGCCAGACCTGCGCAAGCATGGCGTGATCGAAGTGGAATCCTGTTCAGGCACCGGAATGGCCTATTGCAGTTACGGCTACCGCAAAGGGACGATGACGCTGGACGTCAGGAGTTCTGGCGACGGGCTGTTTCCGACGGTGATCGATTACTCGGTAAGCTGCAATCGCCGGTAAGGAGGCATCCGTCCCCACGGCTTCCGTTTTTCCTGCCGCATCGTCGCTCGCTCGGCGCGTTACTTCCCGAACGGGTTGCCCTTTCCATCCCACTCCAGTGGATTGCCATTGGCCGTCGGTCCCGGATTTGGCGCCTGGGTCGGCTGGCCGTTGCCGCCGGCGTTGCCTGGCTGAAATCGCGGTGAGAAGTGCGGGAGCAGCAACCGTGCCCAGGAGCGGTTGATCTTGGCAGCTTCCTCCGGGCAACGATTGGCCCGCTCCTTGGGCAACATCCCCTTGCTGACGATCCCGCTGTTATGGTCAGGGTCGAGTCCATAGACGAGGCAGAGCAGGTTGAAATAGCGCTGCGCGTCGAGTGAATGCTCATCGGCGAACGCTGCGACGTCGGGATTGCCGGATTCCTGGCTGCTCACCTTGAACCAAACCGCGGCGAGCTGCAGAACCCGGGCGATGTCGTTCTTGGTTTCGTCGTTCTCGACATGGGAGAGCAGCATCACTGCGGCGAGCTGGTCGACAGAATCCTCCTCGCGCCCGACCGCGGGCATATCAAGTTGATCGATCAGTGCGTGCCCGGATTCGTGCAGCAGAATGAAACGGAGGTTGTCGCGAACAAACTCGATGGTCAGTGCCTTGGGATCGGATGCGCCCTTGGAGAGCGCTTGCCCCATCTTGGTCAGGCTGTCGATCATCTCGTAGCACAGGAAGACCGCGCTGACCTTGCGGTCGTAAAACGCATTGACCGTGCCGCACTCGCGCGTGACGTAATGCAGTTGGTGTGACGTCACGAAGAGTCCATCCAGGGCGTCGACTTCCGGGATATTCGGGAACAGGTGACCATCCACCGCCCATTGATAGGCGTAACGCAGATTGGGATTCTTAGGCGGGAAGTAGTGGTAGACGAAGCGCAGGCCTTTGCCGTCCGAAGTCGTCAAGGAGCCGTCTTTGGGCGGCGGAATAGCGCCGGCCTTCTGTTCCGTGACGCCGTCCTGACTGTCGGCGGATTGGCTGCCGTTCGTATTGTTGGACGCGCTGCCTGCGCCGTCGTTATTTGCCTGCGGGTTCTTGCCGCCGCCTTCCCCCAGCTTCGCAAGTTTCAACAGAGTGGGAAGGCTTTCATCGCCAGCATTTATACTGTCGCCGAATGGGTGGAAACCATTGGAGATCAGCACTGAGACCTTCTCGGGTACCTTGCTGTTCTTGTCGGAGGCCCAACTGAGATCATAACCGCGGACCTCGTCGCCCTTCTGCTCGAACCGTGCATAGAATTGGCGGTCTCCCGAGGTGCCCGACAGGATGAACCAGTTCGGCCGCCTGAGCTGATAGGTGACGGTGCTGCCCTGTTCCGATGAAAGGCTCTGGAACAGCGCATCCAATTGACCGGCGCCCGAATTCGGGAAGCTCAGTGTCTTGAGCGATATCGCGCCGTCTTCGGTTTCAAGCGTTTCGCCACCGAACTTGTTGTCCTGCCGCTTGGTCAAAAGGGCGGCGGGATAGGACATGGTGACGCCAGCTCTGGAGTTGGCCAGCGGCTGCCATTGCAACTGTTTGCGAACGTTGAGCGCCGCGCCGCCGAGCCCAAGGGCATCGGCCGCAGAAAGCTTGCCGGTGCTGGGACGCTTATGGTCGCCTTGATAGCTCGCGATCGCGTTTCGGCTGTTCTGTCCGAATGTGCCGTCGGCGAAGCCGTTGTAGTAGCCGAGGACGATGAGGCCCTCTTGGGCAAGTCGCCTTTCCCATATGTTGAGTGCGTCCTCGATCGAATCCGCGCTGGACAGATCAAGTTGACGCGAGCTTTGACCTGATGTTTGTGCAAAGGCCGTCTGAGCCGGGAGCACGACAGGCAGTGCAGGCAGCAGCAATCCGAAGATCACTGTCCCAAGGCGATGACGACGGGAGATCTGACGCATTTCGGTAAGTCCTGGCGATAAGGAAACGGCTTCTCAGCAAATGGCGTGGGGGTGCCTACAGGCGGCCAGCCTGGGAGTAGAGCTCGTCAACGGTGAAGCTCTCGATCGTTTTGTTCGTCTTCGCGTCGACCGCGCCGAAAGGTTGCCATCGATCGCGCGCCATTCGTCCGCTTGCATAGGAGCAAGCGAGATCGCGCATCAGGCCTAGTCGCTCCGATCGGGGAAGCGCTCGCCATTGGTCTTGATCGACACTCACCGCCATCACGTCAGCATCTGGCGCCGCGAATATCTTCAGCGGAGCGGTGAATACGTCGCCCTCATGCGCTTCGGCCCGATGCCAACACTCCTGCGACCGGTGCCTTTCCGTCGACGTCTGCGGCGCACTCGCTGCCCACGCCATGGGTGGGCAAATCACCGCGAGCGTGAGGGCAAATACCAGGCGGCGCGTGACCTTCACATCAATCTCCTCGCACGAGACTCGCACCGAAACCGACTGAATAGCGGGACCGGCTTGGTGAACGGGAATCCTTCATTGGGCGGGCTGGGTTTGCAGGAGCAGAACATCGATGTCGCGTGTGGGCGCGTAGTTCTTGATGTCCAGTTCAAACTGCGTCGGGCTGATCTTCCTGACGCCGTTGCCGCAGAAGGAAACCAGTGTCTTGGGATCGCCCTTGTCGACAACAAGCCGAAAGTCGCCAATCGGCCCGGCCCAGTTGCCACCCGAGGTAATAATGTAGGACATATACTGCTCGAAAGCGCTGAATGTCTTCGCATTGTCGGCGCCGTTGCGCATGTAGAGTTCCCGGGCAGCCTTCAGAAAGCTGTCGTCGGTACAGAATTTTTGCCGATAGAAGTTGCGAGCTTCGGGCTCCAGCCCCGGCATTCCGGACCGAACGCCGACCTGGCTGCCGACCACGGGAACATAGCTTTGTTGAACCACGATCTCCTGGCCCTTGGGGAAGACTTGCGTCCGCCGGTATTTCGAGCGCAGGGTCCAGAGCGGCCAGAGGTCGGTCGGTTCGCCCTTGTAGTTGCTGGTCTCACCTGCATCGAGGATGTTGGCGTCGACCAGGCCCTTGCGTTCGGCATCGGTCAGGCGTCGAACTGCGGCTTCGGTGGCTTCGAGGGTTGGCATGAGAGGAATGTGAAGAGCTCTCAGCCTGTCCGTGATCTCTTCGTCCGGCTCACCGTCTCCCAGAAGAAATGCCCGCTGCTCGAGCTCGGACGCGACGGGGCGGCCGTCGACCACAGTCTGAAACTTCATGAAATTGTCGCTTGCCGGATCCGGCACGGCGGTCGTGAAGTTGATCCCGCCTCCCCTGAGGTCGGGCATGGGAAAGGCGACGGTGACTGAATAGTCTGCGTTCGTCAGATTGCGGAACCGATAGGAGATGCGAACCTTGGTCACCGACAGGTACAAGTCTTCGGAGACCAGTGCGATCTTGTCCGTTTTCTGCAGGACGAGGCCTCCGGCTCCGAGCGTAGCGGAGCTGTCGTCGGCAAGGGCTGGTGTCAGGCCGCAAAGCGCCGCGCCGACAATGGAGACGAAGCGTGCTCTCGCCGTGGTCATCGTCACAAGCCCTGCTTTCGATAGCTCTTGCCGTCGAAACCATAATGGGCACCAGCGGCCTTCTGCGTCTTGTCGCTGAGAACGATGTCGTGAAAGCCGTCATGAACGGATGGGTCCAGGGTAACGCGATGTCCGATGACGCTAAGGACGATCGTTGCCGGACCGGCCGCCGGCTGGGTGACGAGCCATGTCGGCCCCAGATCGGCACCCCAGTCACACTTGTTGGCCGTTGCGACGAACCAGCTTCGGAGACTTGTGCTGACTGACGGGATCATCTCGCGGCCAACCAGCTTGCAGACCGGTGGATAGGCGGGGTCATGCTTGATGGTGTCTAAGATAGCGGGCGGCGGTGTCGACAAACCGCTGTCAGCAATGGTCCAGCTTCCGCCCTCGCCAGCCTGAGAGGTGCTGCCTGCATCTCCCGCGGGGACAGGGGTGCCATTTCGGGCGACGATGTTGGCTGGAAGTGCGAAGGCCTTGATGATGTCCGCTGGGACTTTGCCGGCCTCGAGAACGAAGTGTCCGGCCTCGGAGCGCCAGATGCTGGTCATGGTCGAGCCGTGTTGACCGCTCGTCCGGGTGTAGATCACCCTGACACGATCTCCTTGCAGCCCGGTTTCGACCTTGCTGTGGACCGAGATCTCTTTGCTTTTGCTGCCAGCGGCGCCGCCATTGCCCCAGTCGGTCGGGATCGTGCCGAGGCGCACGATCTGGCCGGAACGGAAGACGAAGAGATCCGCAGTGGTTGTTGAATATCCTTCGGATGACTGATCGGCACTGATAATCATTCCATTGTTCTGGCCGAAATGGGCCGGGCCGATGTCACCCGCTCTCCCCCATGACGCCGCGCTGTCTGCGAAGCGCAGCTTGGTGTCCACAAGGCGCAGGCTGCCGCCTTCGTTCCGCAGGAAATATGCCGAGAGATGCGCCGTGTCGCCGGCGTCGGCGCCACCGCGGTCTGACACCGCTGCGACGAGAACCCTGGTATCATCAAAGGCGAGCAGCGCAGCCAGAGTGGTGCATGCTTCCGAATCTCCATCGGTCTGGATACGTACGCTGGCTCCCAGCGCCGCAGTTGAAGCTGCGCGCAGGGCAGGGTCCTTGCGCATGGCATCACCGGCTTCGCTGCAGAGTGTGATGGAGCGGTCCGAGGTTGCGGCGTTTGCCAAAGATGCGGCCATCATCAACGCGAGAGCAAGCGGCGGCTTGATGAAGCGGATAATGCGTGTCGAACTTGCGGCGCGACCAAATCCCGAGGGACGTGTCTTGGATATTTCAGGCATCGAAATCCATCACCGAGGTTCAGAGTTCTGCATCGTCGGCATGGACGACAATTGTGCGCTTTTACGCAGGCATCTTTGGTCTGCCACTCTGACAGGGTCTATTTTAAGTGCACTCCAGTTCAGAACGTCGTCATCCGCGTCTATCCTGGGGCCTGCGCGTTGCATGCAATCAGCTCTGTGACATAGTCACCGTCTTTGTCTGTTGGTGATCGCATCCCAGTCGGTGATGTCCGTTCGCCGGCATTTCCGTAGGACAGAAGATGTTCGCCACCATCAACGCTTCATCGCCTCGTGTCCGAAGGCTGCACTTGATGATCGGATTGATCGTGACAGCGGCCTCCGCCAGCGCTGCGGACGTTCCCCAGGAAAGTCGCGGTACAATCGTTGCGAAGAGCGTGACGCAGATCGTGCGGGATCACGAGGAGGCAGACTGGCAGGATCTTGCCACGGCGATGCGGCTGCCTGAGCTCATCGACAACCCCGCGACCTGGAGTGGACCGTTTTCCAAAGCATCCAGCCCGCGCTTCACCGCAATCTATGAGCCACCGAATTCGAGCCTCGGGATCGAGAGCGTCATGGTCCAATGGGAATTGGGCGCTTTCGCGCACGAAAGCCGTAAGTCGACCATCAGTCGCATGCTCACGGTGAAGCTGCGACCGGATTCATGCCCGACACCAGCCGAGATGGCTGCTGCCACCGGATCCGCTGAACATCATATGACGTTTCCAGGGCCCCACGAAGGATCGAGCTACGAGACTCGTTGGTTCGATCTGAAGGACTATGCCGGGCGGACCGCCAGCATCCAGTACCGGACGCAACCGAACTGCGAGCTGACGGCTTTCGACAAGGAAGATTGGTGAGCAGCAAATCTCTACCCACCTCGGCCGTGCATCGGATGTCCAAGCGATGGATATGCCTTTCAAGCGTCACAAGTGGACGATTCTCTCATTGCTCATTCTAATTGTTGGCCTTCCGCTTCTGAACGGACTGCTTGTGATCTATCGAGCTGAATCGATCGCTCTGGATCGCCCTTACTGTATTCAAGTCGTGGCCAACGACAAAAATGACTACGACAATTATCGAGAAGCGAAATCGCTCTACGATGTATCGCCGTTCGTCATGTTCACGATGGCACAACCGACGTTGGGGTCTGACGACATGGCGTTCAGCCATCACGGCATTCTGGTTTTGACCAATCCCGTAGGGTTTATGAACTGGTCTTACCGGTCCGAAGACTTTCGATCGGACGTGCTGAACCGTGGGATCGCTGGTGAGAATTACAGGCCCAAAATAAGCTGCGCGCCCGAGAAGCACTTTGGGGTGAAGTTGTTGCGGCCGTGACATTCATGCCGCTGCGCGGACCATGCAATGCGATCGGTCGCCAAAACTACTTTTTCAGGGATTCGAAATTGTTCAAGGATTTCACGATGTCCTTGCGTACCCCCTCAGACGTTCCAGCCTGATGAAGCACCTTTGACGAAAAGTTGTTGTTGGAAAATGGCGCCAGCGCAATGTCGTCGATTTTGAAGCGACCGTCTTCCTGCTTGAGAAAGAACAGTGAAGAGTGTGCACCATTGGTGTGATATGTCATGGCAACCATCGTTCCGTTGAGGGTGTCCGACATGTCCTTGAATGCGATGGATCGTGATCCCTGTCCGTCAGGCGCATCGCTAACGATGTAATCGGTCTCGCCATTCGTGACATTGTCGATCCCAGGGCTGCCATTGGGCGTAAAGACGGCATCTGGATTGGCCGCTTCCTTTGTCTTGATGGCGTACCAGGCGGTCAGGAAGTCACGAGTGAAAAGCAGCGTTTCCAACTGCGTTGGCTTATCGCTCTTACCACGCAGAAGGGCCGTCGAGTCCGTTGCATGGTTTTCATAATTGACGACGAATTTTACGACGTCCACTGCGGGAGCGGCGGCCGGCGGGGGCGCGATCGTTGCGGCATGTCCGGAAAGCGAGCCGGAAAGCAAGACGGTGGCTAGGACGATTGCTCTCAAGCGCATAACTATTCCTGTCCGTCGAATGTGATCGCTTCATGCCAAATCATTGTACAGGGGCTTGCGCGTCGGCGAGCGTTTCACTCCTTCCGAACATAGACGCCCGAAAAGGTGAGGTTGTGGCCTCCGCAATTGTGGTTGTCAGTGACCACAAGATATGAGCCGAGCTGTGCGGTCTTCAAAGCGCAGGCCGATTTCTCTTGCGACGGCGGGAAGCCGTCGCCAGACGTGAAGGAAACAAAATTGGTCTTGCCGTCGACAATGGCGCTGAAGTCGCCTTCCTCGAGATTGGTAGGGGTGCTGCTCCAGGTTGCGCTCCCGGAAATCTCGATCCTGTCAGGATCTTTCGTCAAGACGTCGATCGTCGCATTCCGATCATTGCTCAGCCAATGGCCGGGCCAACGTGGTGCTGGTTCTATTTTCCTGAGTGACGACAGCGGTAACCAGCCGGCCGTCGCGACTGCTTTGCCCTTATGTGCGACGACGAAGGTCGCGCAGGCATATTCGCCCTCGCTGCGCGTCACGACGACCTGGTTGCCTTTGACGATGTAGGCCTTCTTCTGGCAGGCGGTGTCCGCTCCGGGACAATCCCCGCCCTCGTCGCCGTGAATGAAATGTGTGGGCATCGGGGCGGCGGCTTCATAGAGGCTGACCGTCTTCGGGTCTATCCCGACCATGTTGTTGTAGCAGAGCCGGTCTGGATTTTGCGCGAGAGCGGGATACGAGGTCGCGATGACGCATGTGAGTGCGAACCCGTACAGCACCCGAAACGCTTTACGGGAGATGGAAGCAGGGGCGGCGGTCAAGGTCGCTCCCGAAGGGGCAATCTCGCTGGATGATTTCCAGGCAAGTGGGCGCAGCGCGCTAATGATTGCACGGCACCAATTGGGTGGGGTTTGCAGGATTTTGGCACCAGTCACTAAAGCCGTCCGGAAGTTGTGGGTCCCGCGATCCGGATTGGGGTGCAGCGCAGGTGTTTCTGCCCATGCCATCGCGGCAGGTATCCCTATGAACGCCGCCAAAGGTGTTCGTGATGGCATTGGCGGCCGCGATCGACGTCGCGGCAAATCGCTGCACAGCGTCGTACCGTGCTTTCATAATGGCGTTGTATCTCTTTTGCCATTTCACCGCTCGCACCTTGTCATGTTTCGCGAGAATATCTTCGCCTTCGGGGATCATCTCGGCGAGTTCCGCATCGTATTTGAGGATCTCGGGCGGGTTGAGGCCCGCAGCGACCATCTTCCGGTCGGTCTCCGTTATGTTTGCTATAGCCGCAGAGTTAGGGCTGCGACTCGCATCTGGGGCCTGCGCTCCGAGGTTCCTCGGAGCTGCGGTGGCGCAACCCGCGAATAGGGCCACCATGCACAGGACAGCTATACGTTCTGAAGCGAAACGCATCGATACCCCTCCAGAGCCTGAAGAAATTTCGCACTGATTGCGATCAGCCATCTATCGCATACCAGCGGCTGGAACAAAGGCCAAGACCGCGAGGTCGTGTATCCGTGCCTTGGGCATGAATGATGCTGGGCGGACATCCGGCGCGGGCGACAAAGGCGAGCGCCAAGAATCCGGCCGAGAGGGTTGAGCATGAGATCCATCCGTGAGCGGAACGGAAACTAAGGCGCACGCACCGGCGCTCCCAAACCAGATAAAGTCGGCAACCTAGTACCCGTCGGGTGTGGAGCCACTCAAGGTCGATCAGCGCAGTCGCGGTGTCCTCCAGTCTATATCAAGTGCAGTCCCGTCCGGTTCGTCGGCTGGCCTCGGATCGGAGCCCGATCCGAGGACGATCGAAGCTTAGTCCTGTGCGAAGATCGCCACAAACAACCCGCTCCACCGGCAGTTTGCCGAGGTTTGCCTTCCAGAGGATTTTAAATGCCCAGCTTATCCTCCAAGCTGAGCCCCGGCTTGTTGCTTGCACTCCTCGTCGCTCTGCCCTTGTTGGTGGCGATCGGCATCTTTGCCTGGGCCCACATCGATCACCCGCGCGACCGAATAAGCGACGCGGCTTGCGATAAAGCGAACACGGTGAGTGGAGGCTGCATTGCCTGTTTCCCCGTAAACGCCGTACCTGACGTTCTCAGTGAGCTCGCACTTTCCCCGAAGGGTGACACGCTATACGCGATCGACCAGCGCCCGCGGCTGCCGTCAAAGAACTCGCAATTAGTTGCCTGGGCTACGTCCGATGGCACCGAGCTGTGGCGCCGCACGCTCGCCGGCTACAGGCAATCTACCGCAATCGCACCGACCGGGGACAAGATTGCGGCCTGGACCGCGGATGCAACTGCTCCCATCAGCCTGCTCAGCCTTCCAGACGGCAAGCTTCTGGGAGAGACATCGCCAGTATCGTTAGAGTTCTCAGATGTTGCTTTCAACGATACCGGGTCCCAGTTCTTCTTTACGCCAAAGGGCGGCCAAAAGCAGAGTGCCAGCCTTCGGGACGGTCTACTCACAATGGCGCCAATCAGTTCTCGTCGAGCGAATTGCGATGAAGGCGCTGTCGGCTTTGGCTACCTCGGCGAAGTATCGAGCCGAGACGGGAAGATAGCAGTTTTTCTTGGATCAAATTTGCTCGGTAGTCGTCACATTGTCTCTGCAAATGCTTACGTTTCGGCAAGTCGCTTATCGGACGCCATATGCGACGCGTCCTTTGTCGGGTTTGCCTCTCCACCGTCAGATTGGCCGGGTGCCGAGACGATGTACGCGATATTTTCTCCCGACAACAAGCGGCTCGCGATTGCTTACTCAATTCCCGACGCACAGGACTATGGCGGTCTTCTCATCCAGATCAGGGACTTGTCACATCTCACCAACGAGATCAGGCCGACTTCGATGCCTCTTGTCGCGACGTTTCCAGTCAATGGCGCCTTTCCGGATCTTGGCTGGTCGCCGGACGGGCATAGACTCGCCGTTATCTACGAAACGACCACGAGCCGGCGGAGGCGTGCCATGACGGGAGGCACGCTTGGACCCGAGGAGATGCAGGCACGAATCTACGCGATCCGTTAAGGCATATGCCGGACCAATGCGGATCACATCCCGCGCCGGTTCTGTCGCCTCCCAAAGGAGCGTCGCCGGTTTTTCATCACCCAGGAACAGTCGGGGAACTTCCGTTGCGGCCTCGGCGCGATGCTCCCGATGCAAGTTGAATTGGTCCTGCAGCCATTCGTAGGTGATCTTGCCCGTATGCTCCCTGAGCGCCCTTATCAGCAGCACCGATTGAATGACCGCATTCTGTGCTCCCCGACCGCTGATCGGATCGAAGGAAGCCGCGGCGTCGCCGATCGCGGCAACAGGTGTCCGTCTTTCGTGCGGGCAACGGCACGCCGAACGGACGGAGTGACTGCGCCGAGGAACCATGAGCGCGGATCCTGATGCAGGGGCTCGAGCTGCTCGATCGACGCCAGATCTTCGCGCTGCTTGTGTGTGACGAAGAAGCGGTCGCGGTCGATCATCGAGGTCCCGGTGTTGAATGCGTAGGTCTTGCTGTCGTACCAATGGTGCTTGGCGCCCGAACTCGTAAGCCTGGTTCCTGACCGTGAGGCTGTCGTTGACGATCCATTCGAATCCGCCGCGCAACCAGAGTTCGTGCGCGCCGGTCGAATCGTCAGCTACGTTTGTGGATTGTATGCGGAGAGCGTTGCAGCGTGAGGTCGTCGCGCAGGCAAACCAACGGCGTGCGACTGCGGCGTCGCTCGTGTTGACTCCCGTTTCAAGATAAACTTATGGTGATCGCGACGGTTCTCCCTCGGGAGATCAATAGGGAATGCGGTGCGGAGCTTCGCTTCAAATCCAGCGCTGCCCCCGCAACTGTAAGCGGCGAGCCTGCTGCTCATTGGCCACTGGGTCGTTGGACCTGGGAAGGCGAGCAGAAGGCTACAACCCGCAAGCCAGGAGACCTGCCGTCAGTCGTGGTCACGAGCGAAACGCATTGGACGGGGTGATCCGAAGCGAAATTGTCGAGCTTCGCGGCTGAGTGCCGTCCGGCCTGATGATTTGTCGCGGTGACGTGTCACGTTGCCGTGGCTGTCTCTTATACACATCTAGATGTGTATAAGAGACAGCGCGGCTGAGTGCCGTCCGGCCTGATGATTTGTCGCGGTGACGTGTCACGTTGCCGTGGGGCTCGTACGGTTTTGCCATTGGGGAAGATGCCGTAGGTCGTTTCGGCTGTCGTGCGCGGTGATGCACCGCTTCGCGCTTTCGCGAGGCAATGCATTCGCCGGTATTTTCGCGCGCCAGGGGGTGGTTGTCGTGTTTAGGGTTTCAGCGGGCGCCGTTGGCGTCGCAGGTCGTTTGAGATTGATGACGAGTGTGGCCGTTGGGGCTGTCATCGTGGCAACGAGCGGATTGCCGGCGCAGGCGCAGCAGGCCGCGCGAGATCCGGCCTTACCGCCGGTCCTCGTGCAACCCGATCGCAATGTTGCGTCGCCTCAGCCGACGCCTGCGGCAAGCACCAGGCCGGCGTCGCGCCGGTCGGCGCAACGCGGGCGTTCGAACGCCCAACCGGCACCGGTGATTCCTGCAAGCAGCGGCGCAGGTGGGGCGCAGACACGGGATGGCATCGACGGCTATGTCGCGCAAGCCACCTCGGCCGGCACGAAGGTTGGCACGCCGCTGCTTCAGTTGCCGCGCTCGGTGTCGACGGTCACGCGCCAGGACATGACCGACCGCGATGCGCAGAGCGTGCGTGAAGCGCTGCAATACACCGCCGGCGTCGGCACGTATTTCCGCGAAGGGCAATTTACCCGCGACTATGCCTATGTCCGCGGTTTCCAGGGCCTGCAATTTCTCGACGGGTTGCGCCTCAATGTGAACAATTACGGGCTCGAGCCATATGGTCTGGAGCGGATCGACGTGCTGAAGGGCCCGGCCGGAACGCTCTATGGCCAGGGCAGTCCCGGCGGCTTGTGGGACCTGACCAGCAAGCGTCCGACGGACCAAGCCTTCGGGGAGGCATTGATCCGCTTCGGCTCATACGGCGCGCTCCAGGGCGCCTTCGACGTCGGCGGGCCGGTAACGGAGGATCATTCGTTGCTGTATCGGGTCGTTGGCCTCGGCCGGATCGGCGACGGCCAGATCGACTTCAGCAAGAACGAGCGCGCATACATTGCGCCGTCCTTTACCTGGCGGATCGACGAGGACACCAGCCTGACGATCCTCGCGGCCTATCAGAACGATCCGAAGGTCACGGTGTTGCAGCCGCTGCCATACGCGGGAACGGTGGTACCCGGTCCCACCGGGCAATTCGTCTCGCGCAATCTTTTTCTGGGAGAGCCGGGCTATCACGACACGACGGTGCAGCAAGCGCGGATCGGCTACGAGTTCAAGCACCGGTTCAATGACGTCTTCGCGTTCCAGCAGAACTTCTACTACCAGAACATCCAGATCAACCTGAACGAAGTGCAAAGCAACGCGACGCCGACCACGACGACCACGACGCGTACGGCGGCCAACCAGTTCTTTGCGATCGACATGTACCAGATCGACAACCGGCTGACGGCGGACTTCGACATGGGGCCGCTCCGCCACCATGTGCTGTTTGGTACGGACTATTCGGCGATACCGAACGTGCAGGGCAGTGGCAGCGGCTCCGCCAGTCCGCTCAATCTCTACAATCCGGTGTATGGGCTAGCCTTCACGAACCCGGTTCCGATCACGACGTTCCGCTATCAGGACCAACGCCAGGCGGGCGCCTATGTCCAGGACCGCGTGGAGTTCGGTCGCCTGAACGTGCTGCTCGGTGCGCGCTACGACCGGCTCGAGCAGGACCAGCAGACCCGTACCTACAACGTCGCGACGGGCGCGGTGACCAACCCGGCCTGGACCAAGCAGCCGGACCAGGCGCCGACCTACAATGCCGGGGTGATCTACAATTTCGCCAACGGCGTTGCGCCCTATGCGAGCTATTCGCAGATCTTCACGCCGGTCTTCGGGACCGACTTCTTCGGGCGTTCCTTCATCCCGATCACCGGCGACCAGAAGGAGGTGGGCGTCAAATACATGCCCCCCGGATACAACATCCTGCTGTCGGCAGCGGTGTTCGACATCACGCAATACAACGTGCAGACTGCCGATCTGCTGCACAGGGGCTACGCGGTTCAGACCAGCTCGGTCGAAAGCCAGGGCGGCGAAATCGAGCTCAAGACGACCCATCTGTACGGGTTCAATGTCAGCGCGGCGTACACCTATCTCGATGCAAAGGTGATCGCGACCAATACCGCAGGCGGGCTCGGCAAGCATCCGGTTGGCATTCCGATGAACGCGGCCTCGCTATGGACGACCTACCGGTTCGCCGAAGGCGGCTTGCGAGGGCTGACCCTTGGCGGCGGCGTGCGCTATGTGGGCGATCAGGCGGTGGATTCTCTCAACACTCTGCCCTTGCCGTCATTCACGCTATACGATCTCACCGCGCGCTACGAGCTCGGTGAGGCATCGGTGGCATGGACGAACTGGGACGTGGCCCTCAACGTCAAGAACCTCCTTGATACGCGATATGTCGGCGCCTGCGATGATGCGCTCAATTGCTACTACGGTCCGGGCCGCAACATTACGGGTACCTTGCGTGCACGATGGTAGACCATCGCGGGCGGCCGTTCCGTGACGCCCGAAGCTGTCTGTGAAGCCGTCGATCGGCTGGCCGTCGGCGATTATGCATCGTTCGGCGGCCGGCTCGTTGGACCATCGGATCCGCGATCCGCAATTCCGGCCAGCGCGCTGCTCGATGAGCCCATGCGGCTCGCGATCGAGCAGCGCTTCGCCGCCCGCTTTGCGGAGTTCGACCGGCGCGCCGTGCATTCGATCTGGATGAAGTGGTATCTGAATGCGTTCGTCCCCCCGATCCTGCTGGCCGACGTCCTGCTGGGACAATCCGTTGGCGTCGCGCTGTCGGCGCTGACATTCGTGATCGCTGACGACGGTCGCGTCGCCGCGGTCAAGATCCAGGACGTGAACGACAGCGATGGCGTCGAGCCATTCCGGCGCTTGCGGCCGCTGGTGTTCGATCACTTCGCGCCCCTGATCGACATGTGGTGCAGCCGAACCGATGTGACCGCGCGCGTGTTCTGGAACAATGTCGGGAACACCTTCGAGGCGATGCTACGCCGGATCGAGCAGGTCTCCGGCCCATCCAGCCGATTGTCCGAAGCTCAGCGTTTGATTGCAGAGCCGAGCGCGCCCTCGGGCGAGCCGAATCCATTGTTCGATGCCGTGCACTATGTGCAGGAAGACGGCGTCCAGAGGCGCCGCCGCCGCATCTGCTGCCTGCAATATCTTTTGCCCGACCGACGCTTCTGCACCGCTTGTCCGGTCGAGGAAGCGCGCGGCGAAACTCGATGAGAAGGGGCATGCTGTGAGTCCGACAACGTCTCCGGGGACCGCGCTGCGGGAAGTGTTTCGAATTGCCGCGCCCTATTTCCGCTCCGAGGAGCGCTGGAGTGCGCTGGCGCTGTTCGCCAGCATCGTTCTGGCTCAGCTTGCCCTGGTCGGCGCCGCCGTCTGGGAGAACTACTGGCGCAATGCGTTCTATCAAACGCTTCAGGACAAGGACTGGGCCGGCTTCCTGACCCAGTTCGGCGTGTTTTGCGCGATCGGAATCGTGTTCGTCGCGGCGACGGTCTACCAGCGCTACCTCACCCAGTGGCTCACGATTCGCTGGCGCCGCTGGCTGACCACCCGATATCTCGACCGTTGGCTCAATGGGCCGACCCACTACCGTCTGGCGCTTGCCGCCAATTCCGTCGACAACCCGGATCAACGCATTGCCGATGACGTCAGGCAGTTCGTTGACGGCGTGATCTCGCTCACGGTCGGGTTGATCGGAGCCATCGCGCGCGTCGCCTCGTTCGTCGCCGTGCTGTGGACGCTGTCGCGGCTGGTGCCGCTGTGCATATTCGGCGAGACCTATGTGATCCCGGGCTACCTGGTGTGGGCCGCGCTGATCTACGCGGTTGCCGGCAGCATCGTCGCTCACCTGATCGGGCGCCATCTGATCGCGATCGACTTTGTGCGGGAGCAGCGCGAGGCGAATTTTCGTTTCGCGCTCGTGCGCATCCGCGAGAATAGTGAGCCGATCGCGATGCTGCGCGGCGAGGCGTCCGAGCGCGCCGACCTCTTGGCGCGCTTCGCGGATATCACACGCAACTGGTTCCGGTTGATGCGCTGGGAGCAGTTCGTGAATCTGTTCGCCGAGTGCTACAAATACTATTCGCGGTACTTCCCGTATTTTGCGCTGTCACCGCTGTTCTTCGGCGGCCCGATGCAGCTCGGCGCCTTCATGCAGGCAGGCTCAGCATTCAACTCGGTGCAACAGGGCTTCTCCTATTTTATCAGTTCCTACGTCCGGATCGCGGAATTGGCTGCGACCGTACAACGGTTGTCGCAATTCGATCAGGCCATGGCCGAGGCCTCGCTTGACCGTGAAGCCGTCACCCCCGCAGCGGAAGCTGGGCTTGCGATCGACAAGCTCGAAGTGAGTGATCAGGCCGGCCGGCAAATTGCCGCGCTGGACCATCTCAGGCTCGCGGCCGGCGAAACGGCCTTGCTGGTTGGCCGATCCGGCGCCGGCAAGACGAGCCTCGTTCGCGCCGTGGCGGGGATCTGGCCATATCTGAAGGGCACGATGGCGGGGAGGAGCGCGCGAACGATGGCGTTGCCGCAGCGGCCTTATGTTCCGCTGGGTTCGCTGCGGCGCGCGGTGAGCTATCCCGGATCTGTTGGCGAGTTCAGCGATCCGCAAATAAAGGATGCGCTCACAGCCGTCGGCCTCGCGCATCTGGCGGGCGACCTCGATATCGAAGATGCCTGGGACAAGAGATTGTCCGAGGGGGAGAAGCAGCGCCTGTCGCTCGCGCGAACGCTGCTTAACCAACCGGACCTGGTGTTGCTGGACGAACCGACGTCGGGGCTCGAGGAATCGGCCGCGTTGGCATTGCATCGTGTGCTCCGGAGCCGGCTGCCGGGTTCCATTGTGATCGCGACCGGCCACGATGATCGGATGCGCAGCCTTTTCGACAGGACGATCTGTCTGACGTGAAGCCGTCATCCACAGGCCAGCAGCGAGGCTTTGGATAAGCGTCGAAAGGACGATGCCATCCTCAGCTTCCTGAAGGACCGGTGGTCTCGCGCCAGGTTTGTCACGTCAGTGTGCACGGGCGCGCTGCTCTTGGGAGTGGCCGGACTTCTGTCCGCCTATAAGGCGACCTCTCACTGGGTAACGATACGAGTGCTTGCTGCGCTGGGAGCGACCGCCGCCGAGGGCCGGATCGTCCGCGACCGCAACAGGATCGCGGCCGGCGGCGTCACAGCGGGGATCGATTTCGGGCTGTCACTCGTCGGTCAGTTGCGCAATCGGCAATATGCCGAGGTCGTCCAGTCGCAAGGTGGGCAATCGCTCATCGATCGTCGAAGATTTTCTCGTTGATCGCACAGTTCACGCGCGGCGCCTGATTGGACACCGCGTTGACAGGGCGGTCCGCTGTTCGATCGGAAATTTCTCGAACGAGCTTTATCAGGATCGACTCTTTCAACTTGTCTCGGCTGTTGATCGGTACCATGAAGGAACCCGAGCCGCCGATGATGCAATCTTCATAGTACCAATCGAGATGCTCGACATCCATCGTCATCGTAAATTCGTTCATCATCATTGGCAGCCCGTTGATGATCAAACCTTTGGCGAGCGCCTCATGGCGAATTTGCAGCACCGGCGGTCCGCTGTTGTTTGCACCATCGCCTGATATGTCGATGACGCGTCGGGTGCCGGTATATGGATCTCGGTCGAACAGCGGCATCGCAAAGCGGATTGCACCTGAGATGGACGTTTGGGTGCCGCGCTCGACCGGGATACTCAGAATCTGGCTGGCCACGACGCCTGCGGCTTCCGGACCATCTACCAGACTCCAGGGAACGATAATCCGTTGGTCCTTGGGGCCGGACCATTCAAAGTAGGCAATCGAGATTCTGCCATTCGGGCCCGATTGCAGCGCTCGAATGAATTCGTCGGAGCGAATGGCGTGGGCGTAGCCTTCGCGCTGGATGGCGAGCTCTTCCACAGTCATGGAATGAGAGACATCGACGGCAAGTATGAGTTCGACGTCAACGGTCGGCGCGTTCTTCTCGCTTGCAAATCGGGCACGCGGCGCGGCATCTCCGGCGACTGTTCCGCTCATGAGAATAGTCGCGACAAGTGCTGTTCCCACAGAGGTATGTCGCATCCGGAGCTCTCTATCGAGGGGCCAAATTGACGGTCAACGGTCAAACTCATTGCCGGTAGTCTGTCGTCGCGTTCAGATCGATCTTTGCCTGAAATTTGTCTGGCGTCCCAGCGCAGCGGAAAGCCCCAGCAATGCTGGGGCTTCCGCGATGGATGTTTGCCGATCGACCTGACTAATTGGCCGCGGCTTTCGCCCTCAATTTGTCGTCACGATCAAGAAGGCGCGCTCGATCTGCCAGATAGGCTCTGATCGTCTCAACCTCGTCCTCCTTGAGCCTGCCGGTCATATTGGGCATGCCCTGGCTCTCCAAAGCCCCTCCCAGGACAATCGCCTTGAACGATTCCTTGTCAGCGATCGCAGGGGAGCGACGAAGGTCGGGAACAACACCGAGCGATATCGCCGAGAAACCGTGGCAGAACACACAGTTCCCAAAATTGACAGCACCTTTCTGAACCATTTCGTCCGTGAATTGGTCCTTGGGTACGACTGTCGCCGCCTGGAGTTTGGTTTGCCGGACGGGAAGAGTGGCGGACCCGTTGAGCTTGAAGACCAGTATCTGGCCCTGACCGGTCTTGACGCCATCGATGTACGGCACGTTCAATCCGTTGGCACCACCAAAGCCAGTTAGGATGGCAACATACTGCTCGCCATCGAGCTCGTAGCTCATCGCTCCGGCGACTACACCGTTATTGGTTTTGTACTGCCATACCTCCAAGCCGTTATCGGCGCGGTAGGCATGGAAGACTCCGTCGGGTGTGCCTTGGAAGACGAGGCCGCCCGCGGTCGACAGGATGCCCCCAGCACCGACCGTTGGATGTTGCACACGCCAGACCTCCTTCTGTTTGACCGGGTCCCAGGCGACGAGCGCACCCTTGGTCCATTGCGAGAGCTGGATACGATCCGGTTCATTCTGCGGACCCAGATTCGTAGGCAGGGTCGAACCATCGGCCAGATTCCAGATGCCATGTCCGGGCCGATACACAAAGTTCGGATCGGTTTTGTACCCGAGCGGTATCTCCTGGATCGGGAGGTAAACGAGTTGAGTCTTCGGGCTAAACGACATCGGATGCCAATTGTGAGATCCGAAGGCCGCAGGCTCTGCCATGAAGTCGAGGCCACTCTCGCTGTAGCGCGCTTCGGGATACTCAATGGGACGGCCCGTATCCAGGTCGATTCCAGCAGCCCAATTCACTTTCGTGAATGGCTTGGCCGATATCAACTCGCCGTTGGAACGATCGATCACATACAGGAACCCGTTCTTGGGAGCGTGAATCAGAACCTTTCGGGTCTTGCCCTTAACATTGAGCTCGGCAAGCATGATCGGCTGCACCGCCGTGAAATCCCATTCCTCGCCAGGCGTTTCCTGGTAGTGCCACTTGTAGATCCCGGTGTCGGCATCAACGGCAACGACCGAAGACAAGAACAGGTTGTCGCCGCGGCCGCCGCCGTTGCCATTACGCGCCTTGTGTGCCCAGGGGGATCCGTTGCCGGTGCCGATCAGGAGTTGATTGTTGTCGCGGTCAAAGACAAGGGCGTCCCACGCCGTACCACCGCCGCCGGTCTTCTTCCACCAACCATCTCCCCAAGTCTCATAGGCCTTCGACATCAGGATTTGGTCTGATGCAGCGTTGTCTGGCTTGTTGTCGGGATTCGGAGTTGTGTAGAACCGCCAGACCTGCTTGCCTGTTTGCGCATCATAGGCAGTGACGTATCCACGCACGCCTAGTTCGGCCCCCCGTTTCCGATGACAACCTTGCCGTTGACGATGCGTGGGGCGCCAGTGATTGTGTAGGGGCGATCGACGTCAGTGGTCTGCGTAGACCAGACTTCCTTTCCGGACTTCATGTCGATGGCGATTAGCCGCCCATCAAGCGCACCTATGTAAACTTTACCATCGTATGCAGCCAGACCACGATTGACGACGTCGCAGCATGCATCCTGACCCTTGCTGCCGGCTACCTTGGGGTCAAACATCCACAATTGCTTGCCGGCTTTCGCATCATAAGCATAAACCTTGGACCATGCGGTAGATGTGTAGAGCACACCATCAATGACGAGCGGCGTCGCCTCCTGGCCGCGGGTCGTATCGAAGTCGCCGTACCAAGCGAGCTTCAGATCCTTGACCGTGTCGACGTTGATCTTATCCAGCTGACTGAACCGGGTTTCGTCGTAGGTGCCGCCGATGGTCGGCCATTCCTGAGGATGCTTTGCCGCGTCCGCCAACCTCGCATCGTCCAGCTTTGCAGGTGAATTTGTCTGAGCGAGTGTGGTGTTGGAAAGCGCGGCGGCGAGCAACGCGATTGCGACGCCTTGCAGCCAACATGAACGAATGCGAATTTGGGACATTGTTTTCCTCCCTTTGCCTTTTTTGCGCGCGCTGTGCGGCAGGGCGCGATGTGCTCGTTCTTGAGAGCGGCACTCGACTAAAGGCTAGCATCTCATTCAAGAAATTCTTGACGGAAATATCCTGTCAACATTCGGGATGTTGTCAGCTTGACCGATCGGGAAAACGTCCGCTTCCTGAAGGGAGCGATTGACCATTGTCCGCTCGCGTCCACCATTTCCTTGTTGCTTCTCCTCGCAACGCACCGGCTTCCCTACTGGGCTAATCTATTGAGACCTCGCTTGTAGCGCATGGGTTGCATCTCTACCGTTACGGCGAGCAGCGCAAAGAAATTCGTTTCGGCTGGAATGCAGCATCAACGAGCTGCGGGCGTCGTTCAGTGTGCGCAGAACAGCATGAAGCCGCCGGATAAGGCATCACAAGGCGGATCGCTATCTGCCGAGGGAAGGACGAGAGGATCATGATGACGCGAGTAACGATGTGCGCGCTTCTTGTTGTGATTTCTGCCCATGGTGGATTGATACAAGCTCGCGACGATGGTCGCTATGCAAACTCGCCCTTGAAGTCTTGGTTCGAAAACCTCAACAGCGGGCGTGGGCAGTGCTGCGAAGAGGCCGACGGCCTGGCACTCCAGGATGGAGATTGGGACACGAAGGACGGACACTATCGCGTCTTTGTCGAGGACAAATGGTGGAACGTACCAGACGACGCGGTCGTCAAGGGCCCCAATCGTGACGGCCGGACAATTGTATGGCCGGTGTACATCTGGAGCTTAGGTGGGCTTGAGGAGCTACAGATTCGTTGCTTCATGCCGGGCACTCTGACTTGAGTTGCAGAGACGGGTGGTTAGCGTCGTCCCATAGGCCGGGCAGTCGAGCGAATGAGACGCGCGTTGGCTGCATTGTTCCTATGCCTTCCAAGGAACTATTCCCATTTTGGGCTGGCCACTATCTCATTGACCGACTGAGGAATACCGATACGGTCGGTACACTGCGCTTCGCGCGCGGTCTGTCCATGGTTGAGAAACAGCTCAACCAACAGCTTGAACCATGACGATCGCTCGATCATCAAGTGTTGAGACAATTGTCGTTTGGTGAATTCGAAATACACAATTTCTCTCGTGGGATTCGGATCAGAAATCGCGACGAGGCGCTGGCATTTGTTCTGGCGTTGGCTCCCTCCCGCAGGGCTATGCCGCATTGGAGGTCGGCAGAGGACGCTCTGCGCGCGCCCTCCCGATCGATCAAGGCTGACCGACTTGCCGGAAAGGCATTCGCGATGGCGCTCCGAACGGAGGGGCTGTTGCGTGAGTAAGCTCCGTGCGGGTTCGGTGCAAAAGACGCGGCCGCACAGTGTCGAGACAACGAAGCCCGTTTGGGCATGTTGTGTCAACCAGATCTGCCGCGCCACGCGGCAGATGACGCGCTACATGTCCGGCTTAGGCCGTCAGGTCTGATGATCGAGCAATTTGCCGCGCAACGATCAGCCGGCTTGGAATGCAGCAGACAGATTGTCTGCCGCATTTTGTGGTGCTGATGACATGGCCCACTTCGCTAGAGCGGCGTTGCGGCTCAGGCCGCCTTGGCCTTCGCCACGTGGGTGGCGATCGCATCCATCAGCGGCGGCGACAGGCAGTCGTAAGGTTCGAGCCCAAGCTCCTTCAGGCGCGACCTGATCCCGGCCATGTCGGCCGGCTTGACGCCGGATTCGATCACCGACGAGACGAAGGCGGCAAAKCCSGGMGCGGCCGAGCCTTGCTCCTGGAACAGCTCGGGATGGATGAAGTCGAGGCCATAGAACGGATGGCCCTTGTTCTCGATCCGGCCGTACATGTGCGTACCGCAACCGGTGCAGGCGTGGCGCTGGATCACCGCGGCGGCATCCACGATCTTCAGCTTGTCGCCGTTCTCGAGCACGGTGACGTTCTCGCGCGGGACCACCGCCACCACCGAGAAGGTCGCGCCCGACGGCTTCCAGCACTTGGTGCAGCCGCAGGCGTGATTATGGGCGACGTCGCCCTTGATCCCGACCTTGACCTTCTTGTCCGCGCATTTGCAGACCAGCGTGCCRCCGGCAAAGTGGCCGGAGCCCTGCTTGACGCCATTGTCGACTGATGGGTGGATATGAACAGTCATTGGTCTATCCTCCTGGTGCTTGGTGTTTTGATCTCAGAATACGACGACGGAGCGGATCGACTTGCCCTCGTGCATCAGGTCGAAGCCCTTGTTGATCTCGTCGAGCTTCAGCACGTGGGTGATCATCGGATCGATCTGGATCTTTCCGCCCATGTACCAGTCGACGATCTTCGGCACGTCGGTGCGGCCGCGCGCGCCGCCGAACGCGGTGCCCTTCCAGACCCGGCCGGTGACCAGTTGGAACGGACGGGTCGCGATCTCCTTGCCGGATTCCGCAACGCCGATCACGACCGAGACGCCCCAGCCGCGATGGCAGGCTTCCAGTGCCTGCCGCATCACATTGGTGTTGCCGGTGCAGTCGAACGTGTAATCGGCACCGCCRTCGGTSAGCCCGACCAGGTGCTGCACGATGTCGCCGCCAACCTTGGTCGGATTGACGAAATGCGTCATGCCGAACTGCTTGCCCCACGCCTCCTTGGAGTCRTTGATGTCGACGCCGATGATCTTGTCGGCGCCGACCATCTTGGCGCCCTGGATCACGTTCAGCCCGATGCCGCCGAGACCGAATACGACGACGTTGGAGCCCGGCGTCACCTTGGCGGTGTTGACGACCGCGCCGACGCCAGTGGTAACGCCGCAGCCGATGTAGCAGCTCTTGTCGAACGGCGCGTCCTCRCGRATYTTCGCCACYGCGATCTCMGGCAGCACGGTGAAGTTCGAGAAGGTCGAGCAGCCCATRTAGTGGWASACGGTCTTGCCCTTGTAGCTGAAGCGCGAGGTGCCGTCCGGCATCACGCCCTTGCCCTGGGTGGCGCGGATCGCGGTGCACAGATTGGTCTTCTGGCTCAGGCAGCTTTTGCACTGGCGGCATTCCGGCGTGTAGAGCGGGATCACGTGATCGCCCGGCTTCACCGACGTCACGCCGGCACCGACCTCGCGAACGATCCCGGCGCCTTCGTGCCCGAGAATGGCGGGAAAAATTCCCTCGCTGTCGAAGCCGTCGAGCGTGTAGGCGTCGGTATGGCAGATGCCGGTTGCCTTGATCTCGACCAGGACCTCGCCCGCCTTGGGGCCATCCAGGTCCAGCTCGACGATCTCAAGCGGCTTCTTTGCTTGGAACGCGACTGCGGCGCGTGTCTTCATTCGGTACTCCTGTTGCGTTCTTCAGCACCGCAAAGTGCGCTCAATCCCCGCATTAGCCTTGTTTTCGTGCGTTCGACGGCTTCGGCTCGTGCTATCGCGGTTGTTCGTTGCTTGCAGTGCATCATTGGCGCAAGCTGACATTCCTGGGTGTTATTGGCGTACTACGTTCGGAGGCGCGAAACTTGTCCAAGAGCGAAAGCGATTTGCGCCGAAGCGAAACGCAATCGGTTTTTTGGCCTTGATCTACTCGCCGGTCGCGTGCGCGTGCCGCGTTTGTCATTGCAGGTTGAGGTTCCCCTTGACTGCGCTGAAGCGCGGTCCGAGGATTATCGGGGAACGACAGCGAACGTGCTGTCCGAGATCCGAGGGTCGCCTTGAGTCGAGATACAGATCGCATCGCGCTCGCGGCAAAGGTTAAGTTGTTCGTATCGAATCGGTGGATGTAAGATGTTCGACATGGTCAGCTCGCGCAGCACCTCCGGATTTTCGCCGAAGAAGCAGATCCAAGCTTGGTCGGATACGCTGACGGATCTCTGCGGTCACTTCGATATCGATCCGATGGAGGCATCGTCGTTCGAAGGTCGAATCAACTACGCAACGATCGCCAAGCTGAAGCTCTGCCAGATCGAGGCAAGCCAGCATCGGCTGGCGCACACCGCTGCGCAGGCAAAGCCGGGCGACCACCCGTACGTCAAAATTCTATTTCAGACTTACGGAGTCTCGCACTTCGAACAGAGCGGCCGTCGAATCGAATTGATGCCGGGTGACTGCCTTGCCTACGATGTTTCCTGCCCGCACACGATCATCAGCCCGACGCTGACGCGGCACGAGGTTGTCATCGTGCCAAAGGATGTGCTCAAGGAACGCGGTTTTCGCCTGGCCAAGATGGCGGCATGCAAGCTCTCTGCGCGTACCGGCGCCGGCCGGATTGCGCATAGCTTTGTTCATGCGGCCTTCGACGAGGCCGCCAAGCTGTCGCCGAACAACGCGATCTGGGTGGCGGATTCCTTGATTGATCTGTTGTTGTTGCCGCTTCGAGAATCCGACGCGATGTTCGATTGCGGCGGCCCCGAAGCGATGTATGTCCGGGCCCAGTTGTTCATTCGCGAGAATCTGCGTGACCCGCAGCTTTCCATCGACAAGATCTCGGCGGCGCTGGGCTGCACCAAGCGCTACTTGCACATGCTTTTCAGCGACAGGGGAATGACTGTCAGCGACTATATCCGGCATGCCCGTTTGCAGAACTGCCGGCAGGAGTTGGAAACCCAGGCCGGGAAATCCATCACGGACGTTGCGTTCGCGTGGGGATTCTCGAGTTCATCGCACTTCAGTCGTGTGTTCCGGGAGTACTTTGGAATCGTTCCGTCCTCGATTCACAAATCGTAGTCTGCCGAATCCGGGGCGCGAGGCGCGCTTTGCAAGCGTGCATTTCGGCCCGACACAAGGTCGGTGTCGGCTCAGATCCGGTACCTTGCAATTTGCGGCAGCAGCGCTTGTGGCAAGGCCGTCTGCCGCGGCCCGACGCAACAACCGGTTGGTCGAGCCGGGCAGGTCGTCGCAGTTACTTGCCTGCCGCGCAGGCGTACATGTTGATCTCCATGCCCACCGGCACTTCGACAATCTTAGGAGTCTTCCAGGCCATTGTGTTCTCCCAACTGGGTTGACGCGAATGCCGCGCCGGCGCCGAACGTATGAGTCCGCCGGACACGGCGCAAGTCTTCTGCGGTGAACCGAACGCCGATCAGACGCTGAGATTTCGCTCTCGGACATGTCGATTTCTCTCTGAGATAAGGCGAGCGCGCGGCATGCCGCCGCTATGCTGCGGCAAGCCGAGTCATCTGGAGGCGTCCCGCGGGCCTACCTACTGCTGGCGGCGACGATCGCTTTTAGCAATTTTCCTTCGATCAGCAACGCGGAGCCATAGTGCAGCTCGATATCGAAGGCGATCCGCCGATTCATGTCGAGCGACGCACTCTGCATGGCGAGCAGATGACCCGCCTCATCGAAGAGCCCGGAGCCGGAGCCGCCAAAGCCATCGTTGCAGTCGTGCCGGGCCCTGCGGATGGCGTCCTCGGTCGGCAGATCGATCTCGCGGATCATGCAGCTCTCGATGCTGCTGGGGCCGCTTCCAGGGCCGGTGAAATTCGCATGACCCGCAGGCGACACCATCGTCACCTTCGTATCCTTCAGCCCGCTCGCCAGTTGCGGTGCGCTGGGAATCGGCTGGGGCAGCACGGTTATGTCGACGGGTTGATGCAGCCGGGCCAATGCCCAATCATCGGTGATGTGAAGCGCGGTGGCATTGGAATCGATGCCAAGCTGAAGGCTGTCTGGATCGAAATCGTAGTTCTTGCCCGCGATCTGGAAATAGCAGCTGCCGATCGTTCGCGTCATCTTGGCCTGACGATCGAGGAAATTATGTGCATTCATCATCACCAGAGTTCGGCTGCCGATCAGCCAGGACGCCGCCGCCTTCTGCGGAACGCCGTCGTCGTCCCGGCAGAACAGAACGCCGGCGCCGGAAAACCGCTGATAGTCCGCGCCGGTCATCGGGCGTCGACGATCCTCGAGATAGAGCGCGACATGCTCTACCGGTCGCGGCGTTAGTGATCCGAAGAGAGCGGTCAATGGAACGATGATGGCGTGCGCCAGTCGGGACAGCATCGGCATGTTCGTTCCACTCGTTGCCCAAATGTGATGGACGACCGGATTTCGCTGACGCCGCTGGCGTGACAACGGACTAACGATCGTCGGGAACTATTCCCGCTGCGACGCACATCGTCAACAATCAAACCCGACATCGCGGCGATGAGTCTACCGCACCAAGCTGCATCGTTGCGCGCAGCTGACAAAAAATTCGTTGCATTTCACTGTCGCACTAACTTGCTTCGTTCTTGGGCAAGCTTCTGCGTTTCAAACAGCGTACGGCTGACGCAGGAAAATAAGAAAGTCGACCGGTCTCGTCGAGGCTCGTCGCGCGTGAATGGGAGGATGCGTTGGGCGCGAGCGGCCGCTTATCGCGTGGTCGGCGCCTTCGTGACAATGGCGACGTCGCCGATCTCAGCGTGATGCAATCCCGGCAACAACACAGCAATTTGGCTTTCGTACACGCACGAAATGATGAGCGTCGAGGACTGCGGTGCGAAAGCAAAGGAGCAAGCACGGTAAGTCGAAGAAAACGTCAAGCGCAAACAGGAACACCAGGGAGGTTAAATCAAATGGAAAAACTGCTACGCACGGTGTCGCTGTCGGCAATGATCACGACAGCAGCATTTACCTTCATGAGCCCCGTCAAGGCGAACGATGCCTTGGACAAGATGTCGCAGAGCGACGACAACTGGGTCATGCCTGGTAAGGATTACCAATCTGACAACTACAGCAAGCTGGATCAGATCACGAAGGACAACGTGAAGACGTTGCGTCCAGCGTGGTCGTTCTCGACCGGCTTGCTCAATGGCCATGAAGGGGCGCCGCTGGTCGTCAACGGCACGATGTATATCCACACGTCGTTCCCGAACAACACCTTCGCGCTCAGCCTCGACGATCCGACCAAGATCCTGTGGCAGGACAAGCCCAAGCAGAATCCGGCAGCGCGCTCGGTCGCCTGCTGCGATATCGTCAATCGAGGCCTCGCCTATTGGCCGGGCGACAGCAAGACGCCGGCCTTGATCCTCAAGACGTTGCTCGACGGCCATGTCGAGGCCTTGAACGCCAAGACCGGCGAACTGGTCTGGAAGATGGAGAACTCCGACATCCGGGTCGGCTCGACGCTGACGATCGCGCCCTACGTCGTGAAGGACAAGGTCATTGTCGGTTCGTCCGGCGCCGAGCTTGGCGTCCGTGGCTATCTGACGGCCTATGACGTGCACGACGGCGCACAGATCTGGCGTGCCTACGCGACCGGTCCCGACAAGGACATGCTGATCGGACCGGACTTCAACATCAAGAATCCGCAGTACGGCCAGAAGGGGCTGGGCTTGTCGACCTGGGAAGGCGATGCCTGGAAGATCGGCGGCGGCACCAACTGGGGCTGGTATGCCTACGACCCCAAAACGAATTTGATCTATTTCGGCACCGGCAATCCAGCGCCGTGGAACGAGACCATGCGTCCGGGCGACAACAAGTGGACGATGACGATCTTCGGCCGCGACGTCGACACGGGCGAAGCCAAGTTCGGCTATCAAAAGACCCCGCACGACGAATGGGATTATGCCGGCGTCAACGTCATGATGCTGTCCGAGCAGAAGGACAAGGACGGCCACATGCGCAGCTTGCTGACGCATCCCGACCGCAATGGCATCGTCTACACCCTCGACCGGACCAATGGCGATCTGGTTTCGGCAAACAAGATCGACGACACCGTCAACGAGTTCAAGTCGGTCGATCTGAAGACCGGGTTGCCGGTGCGCGATCCTGAATATGGCACGCGGATGGACCATCTGGGCAAGGACATTTGCCCGTCGGCGATGGGCTATCACAACCAAGGTCACGATTCCTACGATCCCAAACGGCAGCTCTTCTTCATGGGCATCAACCACATCTGCATGGATTGGGAGCCGTTCATGCTGCCGTATCGTGCCGGTCAGTTCTTCGTGGGTGCGACGCTCAACATGTATCCCGGTCCGAAGGGCGATCGCCAGAACTACGAAGGCCTCGGTCAGATCAAGGCCTACGATGCCATCACCGGCAACTTCAAATGGGAGAAGATGGAACGCTTCGCCGTTTGGGGTGGCACGATGGCGACCGCCGGCAATCTCGTGTTTTATGGAACGCTTGATGGCTTCATCAAGGCCCGTGACAGCGACAGCGGCGAACTGCTGTGGAAGTTCAAGATCCCCTCCGGCGCGATCGGATATCCGATCACCTACATGCACAACGGCACGCAGTACGTCGCGATCTACTACGGCGTCGGTGGCTGGCCGGCAGTCGGCCTGGTGTTCGACCTGCAGGATCCGACCGCTGGTCTCGGTGCCGTGGGCGCCTTCAAGAAGCTCGCCAACTACACCCAGATGGGCGGCGGCGTGATGGTGTTCTCGCTCGGCGGCAAGGGTCCGTACGACGACGTCAATCTCGGCGAGTATCAGTCGACCAAGTAAGTCTCTGAGCGCCGGCTTCACCTGGATTGAGACCTCCGCCGACGTCCGGTCGGCGGAGGGGTTCCGGAGAGAGATCTGGACGCGGTCCTCGTCACCTCCGCATCAAGAGACGGTTAGCGCGATGTCACGGCTTGCATCCCATTCGTCGGCGTTGGCCTCGGTCGCCGCCACCTTCAGTCTCCTCCTGGCCCTGTCCAACTCAGTCGTGGCCGCTCAGCTGATCGGCCAGCCCGAGGCAGGCAGCACCGCGGCGCCGGCCAGGGAGCCGCCGACACCAGCGGCCGACGATACCAAGCTGCGGATCTGCGCTTCGGCAAAGCAGTTGCCCTATTCCGCGCAGGACAACTCGGGTTTTGAGAACAAGATCGCTGCCGTCGTCGCCAAGGCGATGGGTCGTGAGCCGGTCTTTGTGTATGCCGACAAGCCGGCGATCTATCTGGTGCGCGACTGGCTCAACAAGAATAAATGCGACGTCGTGATCGGGCTGGATACCGGAGATCAGCGCGTACTGACCACCAAGCCCTATTATCGGACAAGCTATGTCTTCATCACCAAGAAGGACAAGAACCTGGACATCCGGTCCTGGAACGATCCGAAGATCAAGTCGCTTGGTCACATTGTCGTCGATCTGGGGTCGCCGAGCGAAGCGATGTTGAAGCAGATCAATCTCTACGCCGATAACATGGCGTATCTGTATTCGCTGGTAGGGTTCCGCTCGCCGCGCAACGAATACGTCCAGATCCCGCCCGAGCGTATGGTCGCCGAGGTGCACAATGGCGGTGCCGATATGGCCGCGGCCTTCGCGGCCGACGTCGCACGCTACGTCAAATCCGATCCGACGCTGAAGATGGTTGCGATCAAGGACGATGCGACCCGCAGCGATGGCGAAAAGCTGCCCCAGCAATATGACCAGTCGATGGGTGTCCGTCTCGGCGATACCAGGCTTCTGACCCAGCTCGACGTCTCTCTCGCCAAGGCGGCACTCCAGATCGACGCCATTCTCAGGGACGAGGGCATACCGGTCGTTCAGGCATTGAAGTGACAGCGGACAGAAATGGAGCAGGCGTTCAGGAATGATGATGAGAGCACGGGCGTTGATCGCAATGGTTGCACTGGCAATGGGAGCGTTCAGTTCAGGTGGATGGGCGTTGGCGGCGGAGCCGGTCCCGACGACGTCGCTCGACCTCCGCAATACCGATACCGGGGACCCGATTGACCTCTCGACCTCGCAGGAGGAGGGGCGCAGCACACCCGCCGTCAAGAAGTTTCTGCAGACAGGCGTGGACCCCTATATCGAGGACAAGAGCTGCTTGCCGAAGGGCGAAACCCTGTACCTCGAAGCGTGCTCCGGCTGTCACGGTCAAATCGCCGAAGGCAAGATCGGCCCGGGGCTCAACGACGATTACTGGACCTACCCCAAGAATGTCACCGATCAGGGCCTGTTTGAGACGATTTTCGGTGGAGCCCGGTCGCAGATGGGGCCGCATAACGACCTGACACTGGACGAAATCCTGAAGACGATGGCCTGGGTACGCCATCTCTACAAGGACGACGTCAAGGATGCTGCCTGGCTCACCGCCGAGCAGAAGAAGGCCTTCCAGCCTTACAAGGTTGGCGAGACATTCCCAGAGAATGCGCCGGGGCTGTGCGCCGGCGAGAAAAAGAAATGAAGTAGCGCTTAGTCAACAAGAGGAGCCAAGCCTCGCCAGATCTTGGCCGATACTGCAAAAGGGAGGAAAGGAAGTGAAGACAACGGTAGCAATCGCGACCATTGCTGTCGCCGCCGCGGCCGGTTTCGGCAGCCCAGCGACTGTCTCTTATACACATCTAGATGTGTATAAGAGACAGGCCCAGCGATGGCCTATGACGGGACCAAGTGCAAGGCGCCTGGCAATTGCTGGGAACCCAAGCCCGGTTTTCCTGAAAAGGTTGCCGGATCGAAGTATGATCCCAAGCACGATCCAGCGGAGCTCGCCAAGCAGGGCAACTCCGAACGCGAGATGGAGGCACGCAACGCGAAACGCGTCGCTTACTTCAGGAAGACAGGCAAGTTCATCTATGAGGTGGACAAGATCCCGGCGGATTGAGCGCTCCGAAATCGGCCGTGGGCCGGGGCCTCCTACTAGCTGGTGTGTCGTGGTTCGGTGGAAACACTGTTCTCTCGAACCGCGGCCCATCCGTCGAGATCGAGAACGATGAAAAAAGAAGATCGGTGTAAATGAACGATCCGGCGTCGGTCGCCTTGGCGTTGGAGGCCTTGCGCGGAGCCGCGCGGGAGCTGGAAGCCAAGGTCGGGCAGGTGGTCATCGGACAGCAGCGCGCTGTTCGGTTGATCACCATTTGCATATTCGCGCGGGGCCACGTGCTGCTAGCGGGTGACGTCGGCGTCGGCAAGACGACGCTTCTGCGCGCCGTCGGCAGGGCCATTGGCGGCGGATATGAGCGCGTCGAAGGGACCGTCGACATGATGCCGGCCGACCTGCTCTACCACACCTATATCGCGGATGACGGTCGTCCACGCATCGAGCCGTCGGCGATCCTCGAGAAGGCCGGTGACCTGTCGATCCTGTTCTTCAACGAGATCAACCGGGCGCGCCCCCAGGTTCATTCGCTGTTGCTGAGGCTGATGGCAGAGCGCTCGGTTGCCGCGTTCAAGCGCACCTATGATTTTCCGCATCTGCAGGTCTATGCCGATCGCAACCGGGTCGAGAAGGAGGAAACATTCGAGTTGCCGGCTGCCGCGCGTGACCGATTCTTCATGGAGATACCCGTCGAGGCCCCGGCCGATCCGGAAACCCGGCGTCGACTGATCTTCGATCCGCGCTATCGCGATGTCGATCTGCTGCTGCAGACGATCAACGAACCGGCCTTGGATCATCGCGTGCTGTCCGCGTCGGCGGGAATCATCCAGGAAAGCGTTCATGCGAGCGAGGCCGTGCAGAACTACGTGCTGCGGCTCTGGGATGCGATCGTCCACCCGGCCACAGCCGGCATCACGCTCGCTTCGATCGACATGATCCGATTGGTGCAGGGCGGCGGCAGTCCGCGCGGTCTCGCCTTCCTGGTCCGAGCCGCGCGCGTCCGCGCCTGGCTCGAGGGACGCGATATGCTGGTGCCGGAGGATGTCCGGGATGTGTTCGTCGAGACGGTCGCGCACCGTATTTTCCTCGATCCCGTTTATGAGCTGCGCCGCGAGCAGATTGTCGGTGATCTCTGCGCCGCCGTGCTGGCCAGCGTTGCTGCGCCATGACCGACGGACCCGACATCCACTATCGGCCGCGTGGTCGCATTTCCGGGCTGCGTGCCGGTGCGCATCCGAGCCGGCAGGTTGGATCGCTCGGCAATTTCCGTGACCAGATTCCTTTCATGGCTCATCCGGATGCTCGCCGCATCGATGTCCGGGCAACGATCCGCGACCCGTTCGAGAATACGATCGTGCGGCGATATCAGCAACGTGCGTCGATCGATCTTTATGCGATCGTCGATCTGACCGCCTCGCTCGGTTACCAGGGACATGCCCGCAAGATGGATCTCGTGACGACGCTGTGCGCGTCGCTCGCGCGCTCGGCGACGCAAAGCGGCGACCGGTTCGGGCTGATCGGTTGTGATGAGGGCGTGCGCTCGGAGTGCTTCATCCCAGCGAAGCGACGGCGTGGTGTTGCCGACGACGTCGCCGACCGGCTGGCCAGGGCGTCCTGCCGCGGCGCCAGTGCCGAGGGGCTGCGTCAGGCGGCCGACTATCTCGTCGGCGCGCGCAAGATGGTCTTTGTTATCTCCGATTTCCTGCTGCCGCTACCGTTCCTGCGTCAAATGTTCGAATCGATCGCGCAGCATGACGTCATCTCGGTTCTCGTCGGCGACTCCACTGAGGATATCGCGCTGCCGGATTGGGGACTGATGGAGTTCTCGGACCTGGAGACGGGGGCCCGGCGCATCGCCTTCATGCGCCCGAAGCTCAAACGCGAATGGATCGCGCGCGAACAGGCGCGGCACGCGGCGGTCGCGCGCCTCGCCGCCGAGTTCGGTCGCGCACCGGTGATGATCGCCGATCATCTCGATATCGACCGGTTTTCACGCAGCCTGATGGAGGCATGACGTGAACCGAAGCGTGTCGGCCTTTTTCACTGTGTGCTCGCTGACACTGGCCCTCTGCGTCGTGGTGAGTGTCGGTACGGTCCAGGCCGAACCAGCGCCCGGCGTGGTCAAGAATGTCACGATACGGACACCCCGCGATATCGGCTATTTTGCCGGCGATTTCGTCATCGTGGATGTTATTCTAACGCTCGCGCATGATGCTGAAATCGAGCCCGCGTCGCTGCCGCATCCCGGACCCGTCACCTATTGGCTCGATCTGCGAACGATCGATGTCGACGCGCGCAGTGAGGCCGACGTCCGGTTGGTCTCGCTGAAGATGGTCTATCAGAACTTCTACAACGCACTCGATGCGCGCCAGATGGAGATTCCGGCCTTCACCATCCGGATCCGGCTCGAGGGGGGCGCCGGCGCGATCACGGCGGATATTCCGGCCTGGACGATCGGCGTGTCGCCGTTGCGCGAGGTCGCGCCCGCACCCAAGGAAGATCCCAGGGATTACATGCGACCGGATCGCGCCGCGTTCTCCGTACAGGTCGAACGGCTCTGGCTGGAAACCGCGGTGGGGATAGCGGCTACGCTGCTCGCACTGATCTATCTCGCATTCGACCGCGCCTGGTGGCCATTTCACGCCCGTCCGGCGCGCGCTTTCGGCGGCGCTGTCTACCTGTTGCGCAAGCTGCGCCCGAAGCGTGACACCGATGAGGGCTATCTCGAGGCGCTGTTCATTCTGCATCGGGGCATCGATCAGACGGATCACCGCCGGGTCATGGCCGATGATGTGTCGGCATTTCTTCAACGCCATGCGATCTTTCGGCCGCTGGAGGATTGCCTCAAGGAGTTCTTCGCTGCGTCCCGGCAGGCCTTCTTTGCCAGCAACACGGCGCGATCGCGGCAAGAATTCCCGTTCGATGCCATTGAAGCGTTCGCCCGGAAGATGGCCGAAGCGGAGCGGGCGCGGCCATGAGCATCTGGATCGATCGCCCGTGGCTGCTGCCGCTCCTCGTCCTGGCGATCCTGCCGGCGGTCTTCTCCAGCCAGCGAACGTCGTATCTCGGCAGTTCGGCCGTCGTGCCGGCGGATTTCTTGTCCAGCCTCGTGCGGTTCGTGCTGCGTCTCGCAGGCGTGCTGGCGATTTCGCTGGTCGTCGTCGCCTTGTCGGGACCCTATCGGGAGGGGCAGACGGTCAGCCGCGTCGGGGAAGGGGCGCAGGTCGTCATCCTGCTCGATCGCAGCGGCAGCATGAACGACACCCTCGCCGGCACCACGCCGGCGGGCGGAGAAGAATCAAAGGCGGCTGCGACCAAGCGCCTGCTGCACGATTTTGTCGGCCGGCGGCCGCACGATCTGTTCGGGGTCGCCGCGTTCTCGACCGCGCCGATGCTGGTGCTGCCCTTGACCGACCATCACGACGCCGTACTCGCGGCGATCAATGCCAGCGATCGGCCGGGACTCGATTTCACCAACATGGCGCGTGGTCTCGGCATGGCGTTGTCGATGTTCGCGACCGATCGTGCCGATGAGCATCATGTGATCCTGCTGGTGTCCGACGGCGGCGCCGTGATCGAATCGCATGTCCAGGATCAGCTGCGCGCCGAGTTTCGCAAGTTCAAGACCGACCTCTATTTCCTCTTTCTGCGAACCGCCGGCAGCAAGGGAATGTTCGACAGACCGGGGCCGGACGACAACACGCCGCAAGCCATGCCGGAGCGTTATCTCAACCTGTATTTCCAAACCCTCGAGATTCCCTACAAGGCGTTCCAGGCGGAGAATCCGCAGCAAGTCGAGGCGGCGATCCATCAGATCGACGCGCTCGAGCGTTATCCGATCACCTATACCGAGCGTTTGCCGCGTCGTGACCTGACCGGCTGGGCCTACGCGCTCGCCTGTCTCTGCATTCTGATCCTTGTCGCAGCCAAGCTGTGCGAGGTGCGGCTTATCTCGCGCCGGTCTTCGGCGCCGTCTGTCCCTACAACGCTGGATGTTGCCGCATGAGGGCGCCGGCACGAGCGTGGCGACAATTGAGGCCGCGCCTGATCGTGATCCTCCCGGCCGCGCTCGGGTTGCTGACGCTTGGCCTAGTGGTTATCGATTTTCGTTCCTACGCAACGAACCGCGTAATCCGGGAGTTGAAGCAGAACCGCGACGTCGTGGTCTCGACGGGCGCAAGGCCGGAGGCGCTGCTGGCGCGGATCGAATTCCTGCTGTCGCATGACCGGATCGACGAGGTGCAGCCGTTGGCTGAAGCGTTGGACAAGACCGGATCGGAGCAGATCATGGCTGCCGCCCACTACAACTTTGCCAACGGGCGATTGCGGCAGGCCTTCGATCTACTCACGCAGGGCAAGATCGATGCTGCCGGTCCGCTGGTCGTGCTTGCCCGGCAGGAATATCGCCGCGCGCTGACGTCGGTGCCGGATGATTGGGACGCTAAATTCAACCTCGACGTCGCCTCGCGTCTGATCCGCGATTTTCCTTCCTTCGAGCGCACGGCTGGCGATACCGTGAAAACGGATCGCAAGAAGATTTGGGCCGACATTCCGGGTGTGCCGAAAGGACTGCCGTGATGTCGACGATCCCTGACGCTCTGCGGCGCGCCTGCCACGACAATATCGGCGATCCCCGGACTCTAGTGCTGATTGCGGCACTGGCCTTCGGGCTTGTTGCCGCGGTCCTGCCGCCGATTGCAACCACCCGAAGCGGGGTCGACATTCTCATCGTCGTCGATATCACGGGCAGCATGAACACGCGCGACTATCAGGTCGCGGGTCAGCCGGTCAGCCGGCTTGACGTTGCCAAGGCTGCGTTGAAGCAGATGATCGGCGACTTGCCGTGCCCGAGCCGCGTGGGCCTTGCGCTGTTCAGTGAGCGGATTCCCTTTCTGCTCTTCGAGCCGATCGATGTGTGCGAGGATTATGGCGCCGTCGGCGGCGCGATCGATGCGATCAATTGGCGCGAGGCGTGGGATGGTGACAGCCACATCGCCTCCGGACTGTTCCGCGCCATCGAGATGGCAAAGGGACTGAAAAGCGATCTCGTCTTCATCACCGATGGGCAGGAGGCTCCGCCACTGCCGCTCTCGGGAGGACCTGCTTTTGACGGTCAGGTTGGCGCGGTGAAGGGTGTCATTGTCGGCGCCGGCGGCTACGCGCTGTCGCCGATTCCCAAGTTCGACGATCGCGGCGATGAGATCGGGTTCTGGGGTGTAGATGACGTGCCACATGAAAACCGGTTCGGTCCGCCACCCGCCGATGCTGCGAGCCGACCGGGATACGAGCCGCGGAATGCGCCGTTCGGTGCGGTCGCGGCCAAGGGAACCGAGCATCTGTCGTCGGTTCGCGAACCTTATCTGAAATCACGGGCAGCCGAGATCGGGTTGGCTTACGCGCATATGGCTGATGCCGGCGGGCTCGCCGATGCCTTGCTACCGGTCGCGACCCGGCATTTCAGCAAAGGCTACGCCGATTGGCGATGGCTGCCCGGTGCTCTCGCGCTGGTCGCGCTGCTGATCCTTTACGGGGTTTTCCCCACGCTTGATCGTCAACTGCACTGGAAGAGGACATGATGCGTTCGCTGCTGATCACTCTTGGCTTCTTTGTTCTTACCACCTCGGCGCTGGCGCATGGTCCGACGCCGCAGAAGGTCGACGAGACCATCGACATCAACGCTCCCCCGTCGGCGGTTTGGGCGATCGCTGGAGACTATGCCGGCGTCTCGAAATGGAATTCCGAGCTGAAGACCAGCACCGGTACCAACAAGAAGCGGGTCATGACGTTCAAGAACGGCGAGATGCTCGAGGAAGAGGTCGATGAGTATGACCCGGCTCACATGACCTACACTTACCGGATGCTCAATCCGAACTTGAAGGCGTTGCCGGCGAGTTCCTATTCGGCCACGCTGGTCGTGACGCCCGGCAAGCAGGGCGGCAGCCAGGTCGAATGGTACGCCCACGTCTATCGCGGCGATACCGAGAATGAGCCGCCGGAAGAGTTGAACGACGCCGCCGCCAAGCAGGCGTTGGCGAGGCTGTTTCGCGCCGGGCTTGATGGCATCAAGGCGATGGCCGAAGGAGCGGGGCATTGAAGTCAGGCGTCCAACGCGATCGCTGTGAATGCCAGCGCCCGCCTGGTTAAGACGGCAACGATTTCCATCGTTGCCGTGAGGCGAGCTGGATGCGGAGGGTTCGATGACCATCGCGGGCTTTCGCCTGAACACCGTCATTTCGTTTGTCTTGCTACTGTTCATGGTCAGTCTTGGCGCCTGCAACGAAGAATCTGAGCCGCCGAAATGGAAGACTGTCGTGGTCAAGGAGCAGACCAAACTGCCGGAATGGCTGACCATCAAGGACAGGGTGGATCCTGCAGTTTGGCTCAGAAGTCGTGAAGTCGGTCATGAGGTCCTGCCGACCGATCCGGAGGTCGATCGGCTCCGCCGCGCGCTCGGCCAGGCTCGCACTCGCTTCGTCGAAGATGAGCGCATGATCGCCAACCGCACGGCGCAAACCAGCGACATGCTGGCTGAAGCACGTCAGCCCGAACGCGTCGTTGACACCATGACCGGCTTGATCGATGTCGCGGATACGACACCGAACAGGAAGCTGTATGGTGACATGTGCCAGCAATACCTGAACATGCGAAAGTCGGGCGCGGACCGGACTGAGGCGCTTCAACGGTTGACGGAGTCCTACAAAGATCAGGACGATCTCAGATGATCGAGCCGGAGAGGGGCGTGAAGCAGCCTTCTCGCGAGTGACTCGCAATCGTACGTCCGCGAGACCAGTCTTTGTAATGCTTCGCGCGGCATTCAAGCCATACATTGACTGAAGGGTCCAAGATCGTGCGGCGGCCTTTCGTTGTTCGTAGCAGCCAGGCATTTGCAACCGCTGCATCGGCGGCCGAGAGCATCACTCTTGTCGAGAAGAGCCTCAACGAAATCGCGAACGATCCGAGCATGCCTGAGATTGCGAACGGTGGGTGATGATTGACCGTGGGCAACCCCCAGGGAGGGTCAATATTGTCCGGCATTGCCAACGCACTCCTGAATGGGCGCGTCGGCAGTCTGGAGCTATGTCTTCCTTTGATAGGAAACACGGATAGGCGACCAATTCGCTGGCCATAGCGTCTAGCCGGCACGCTTGGCTTGTCCGACGCGCTCCCTTTTCATTCTGAATCGCCTTGTAACCTATTGATCCAACTGGAGACGCAAACCGCTCGAAATTCAGAATAGCCGCTGATTTTCTTCGAGATCCGAGCGGATTTTGATTCCGCCATTCGGAGGTTCGATCCCTCCCGCCCCAGCCAGCTGCAAGCCTATGATCTTGTTGGGATAATGACTTGACTTCGAGGCGGGATTCGAGGCCATTCACAAAGCGGATCTGCCCGGTCATTTGGACATGCCGTGCTGTTCCCGTGGCTATCGCCGCGAGGCGAGGGGCGATTCGATCACGGCGGTCGTCTCGACCGCCGACGAAACAGCATGATGAGCCAGACGCGCGCGCCATGGCACGCAGCAAAGGCACCTACGTAAGTTGTTGAAATCTCAGTAAATGCTGGGCCTCCATCACGAAGGGCGGCTAGTTTTCGGTCCTGGCCGTGGGCGGGTTTCCGGTCAGCGCACTTGCTGCACCGGCACTGATCGCCTTGAACGACGCGGTCGTGCTGAACGTGCCACGCCCAACGGCGTAGACCTCGCCCTTGTCGTCGCTGATCTCGACGTCGGCGACCGACAACGCCTTGCCGGCTCGCACCAGCCTTCCGGTGGCGATCAGATCGATCTTCGCCGGCGATTTCAGGAAGTCGACGCGGAAGTTCGCTGTCGGGGTCGGACGTCCGGTCTTCAGGCCGCAGGCGACCGCACCGGCGACATCGATCAGCGCAGCGATGACGCCACCATGGTAGACGCCGGCATCGGGGAAGATGCTGAGCGCCGGGCTATAGGGCAGACGCAGCACCACGAGTCCGGCGACATCGTCCGCCCGGTCGAGCTTCAGCCCGATGAACTGGTGAAAGGCGGCCGTTTCCACAATGCGGCGGAATGCATCGACATCGAGCATGATCAAGAGACCTTGTTGGCGGGAGTGACTTCGAAGGCAAACGCGAATGCGCCGAGTGCGTCCTCGATCGGTTGCACGTGCCGCGCAGCAGCGCGCACGTGAACGAGGAAGCCGTGGCGCGGATGAGGGAAGATGGCGACGGAGGCCATCTGGTCGGCGCCAGTGATGGCGTGGATGAGGCGTTCGACGACGCGTTGCGTGATATCCAATTTGAGCGGCTGCTTGTGCACCTTGCCGACGGCGGTGACCGGCAGTTGCGGAAGGATGATGATCTCCTTCGGGATCGCGGCGCGCTCCTGGATGCGCTGCGATGCGAAGGCGAGCAGTTCCGCTTCACCTGCGGCAGCACCCGGATGCAACTGGACATAGGCCACCGGAATTTCCCCGGCATAGGCGTCGGGCCTGCCAACCGCTGCCGCCACGGCGACGCTGTCGTGTGCCGCGAGCGCATTCTCGATCATGCCGGGATCGATGCCGTGCCCGCCGCGCTTGATCAATTCCTTCGCACGTCCGGTCACCCAGACGAAGCCGTCGCGATCGACACGGCCGAGGTCGCCGGTGTCGAGCCAGCCATCGGAAAAAAAGGGCTGCTCGCCTGCATGTCGGTTGAGATAGCCGGAGAACACCGTAGGGCCACGGATCGCCAGTACGCCGATGTCGTCGCCGGCATCGCCGATCGCACGGCCGTTCGCGTCGGTCCGCATGGCGCGGACTTCGCAATAGGGGAGCGCCAGCCCGACGGAGCCCCGTCGATTGACGCCGTAACAGGGGCCGCTGGTGACGGCGAGCGTCGCCTCCGTCAAGCCCCACGGTTCGACCACGGGAACGCCGAGGCCATCGTTCAGGCGTTCGCCGACCGCGCGCGGCAAGGCCGCCGCGCCGTTGATCAGCAGGCGGAGGTGGGGCAGGCCGGCGCGATCGGGCAGGTTGGCGGCAAGTTGCGCCATGACCGTCGGCGGGCCGACGACCACGCTGACGCCATGGTGGGCGATGGTCGCCGGGAGCGCCGCGACGACGCCTTCGCCGCGATAGCCGAGCGGCCCGAGGACTAGGATGCTGCTGCCGGCACTGAGGGGAAACAACGAGCAGGCGAACAGGCCGCCGACATGGAACATCGGCATCGCGCATAGCACGCGATCCCGCGCGGCGTAGCCGTAGCCGAAGCAGGATATCAGCGCCGCAGCCGCGAGATTGTGTGCGGTCAGCGGTACGAACTTCGGCAGGCCGGTCGTTCCGCCGGTGTGGAACAGCGCGACCTGGTCCTGCGGTGCCCGCGACCGCAGCGGCGGAGCATCGGCAGGTGCGACCGGCAGACGTGCCGTGTCGATCTCGATCAGCGCGATTGCCCGTTGCTCGCAATCCGCGCGCAATGTCGCCAGCATCTTCGCCAGTGCCGGTGGCGGGTCGGTCGGCACGAGCAGCACCCTGGCGCCGCTCTCTGCGATCAGCGTCACGACCTGCGCTGGCTCGAGGTAGAGGTTGATCGGCGCGAGCGTTGCCACGGCCAGGGCGGCGATCGCTGTGGCGACGGTCGCCGGACCATTCGGCAGCAGCGTCGCCACGACGTCGTCAGGGCCAACGCCGGCTTGCTTCAGCCGCACGGCGATGGCGCGTGCGCCGTCGCACAGCTGTCGCCGCGACGTGGTGGCAACCGCATCGCCGGCGCGCCCTGAGGGAATGTACTCAATGGCGTCCGCCTCGCCATCGCAATCGGCGTGCGATGTGATCATGGCGACGATGTCGCGGCCAGCGATCCGCTGCGCGAGCGGGACTGCGGCGAACGCCGCGACGTCGGCAGCCGTCGCGAAGCGGTGAGGGGGGCTGTTCATCCTGTCACCTTCTTCCGATCAGGGCTTCACGATGACCTTGCCGACAACGGCGCGCTCCTCGATGGCACGCACCGCGGCGATGCCGTCCGACAGCGCGCATACCCGATCGATCGGCGGATCGAGCAGTCCCCGCGCGACAAGGCCAAGGCATGCCTCCTGATCCGAGCGATCCCAGCCGGTCGAACCGATGATGCTCATTTCCGACATGAACAGGTAGGGGATATCGGTGACGGCGGCATAGCCACCGGTGCCCCCGCAGCACAACAACCGGCCGAAACGCCTGACGCAGCGCATCGATGGCGCCCAGGTGTCGCCCGCGGTGAAGTTCACGACGACATCGACGCCGCCGCCGCGCAGCAGGCTGCCGGTCGTTTCACGGACATATTTGTCGATCTTGACGGCACTGTAGTTGATGGTTTCGTCGGCGCCGAGGTCGCGCAGCCGTGCGCACTTGTCGTCGCTGCCCGCGGCGGCGATGACCTTGCAGCCGGCGAGCTTCGCCAACAGCACGCAAGCGGTTCCGACGCCGCCCGACGCGCCGAGCACGAGCACGGTTTCGCCGGCCTTGATCTGTCCGCGGGTGTGCAACATGCGGTGCGCGGTACCGTAGGCGCAAGGAAGTGCCGCAGCCTTTTCGTCGGGGACGTCGTCGGGGATGCGCATCAACTGGCTGGCGCGAACCGTGCAGTACTCGGCCATCGCGCCATTGCGCGTCTCGCCGAGCATCTCGAACTGGCCAGTGCTCCAGTCGACGTGATGCGACACCGGCAGCACACGCTCGCCGACCGTCCAGCCTTCGACGCCATCCCCGAGCTTGTCGATTACGCCGGCACAATCGCCGCCGGTAACTCCCGGCAGTTCGACCTTGATGCCGGGCATGCCGCGCCGGGAAAAGATGTCGAGGTAATTGAGACCGCAGGCGCGGACCCGCAGGCGGACCCAGCCGGGTGCAGGCTCGGGCCGCGGCAGGTCGCCATACTGCAAAACTGACAAGTCGCCGTGCGTTTCGAAAAAAACCGCCTTCATTTGCGCCTCAATCCGCTCAACAAATCCTCTTGCATATCCTGCATATGATTGCACAATATGCAATACAGGGAATGGCGGAGGGAAAGTCATGTGGAAGCGTGTCATGTTGACGCTGGCGATCGCCGGCGTCGTGACGTCGGGTGCGTCGGCGCAGAGCAGGCGGGTTGCGATCGCCGGATGGGGCCCGCATCCGACGCTCAACGAGACGATCGCCGGCTTCAAGAAGGGGCTTGCCGAAGGCGGTTTCGCCGAAGGCCGCGACGTGACGTTCGACGAGACCAACGTCAATTTCGACGCCGCTCTGATTCCGCAGATGTTGACCCGCCTTGCGGGTGCGCAGCCGGATCTGATGGTGACGGTGGCAACCCCGGTTTCGATCGCCGCGCGCAATCAGCTGCGGTCGCGCAGCTTTCCCATCGTGTTCATGCCGATCGCCGATCCCGTGCACGCCAAGCTCGTGCCGTCGTGGGACAAGGGCGATCGCTTGATGACGGGATCCTCCGTCGCGCTCGACTACGCAGCCGGTCTCACCTTCTTCAGGGGGCTGTTGCCGAACCTGAAGCGTCTCGGCGTGCTCTACGACACCGGTGACGACAGCTCGAAGGCGGCCGTCGACGGCATGGAGGCGGCCGCTTCCGGCAGCGGCGTCACGATCGTCAAGATCGGCGTCGATAACCCTAATGAATTGTCGCAGCGGGTGCAGTCGGCGGTCGGGCAGGTCGATGCGCTGTTCACCGTGGCATCGGGACGCATCCAGCAGGGAATGGCGGCGATCTCGGCGACCGCCGATCGTGCCAAGCTTCCGGTGATCACGTCCATCCCGGACGCGGTGCGGCAGAACTACGCGCTGGCGGCTTTCGCGGTGTCGTTCGCCCAATCGGGCGAGGCGGCCGGGCGGATCGCCGCGCGCATTCTCAAAGGTACGGATCCGGCGACCATCCCGCCGTATCGCGCGACCGCTGCCGAGCACGTGCCGATGATCAGCAGCCGCAAGCTCGCCGTCCTCGGGCTTCAGGTGCCGCCGGCGCTCAGCGCTTGCAACTGCCTCGTGGATTGAGATCGATGATCGTCGCTTCCGGGCTACGCAAGGTCTTCAATGCCGGGACGGCATCGGAGAAGATCGCGATCGCCGGCCTCGATCTCGAGGTCGCAGCGGCGGACGTCGTCGCCGTGATCGGCGGCAACGGCGCTGGCAAGAGCACGCTGCTCAATCTCCTGGGCGGCGCCTTGAGCGCAGATGCCGGTCGGATCATGATCGACGGATCCGATATGACGCGGATGTCCGAGCACGGCCGGTCCAGCGTCGTCGCACGCGTGTTCCAGGACCCGATGATCGGCACCGCGCCTTCGCTCACGGTCGGAGAGAACATGACGCTGGCCCTGATGCGCGCGAGCGGGCGCGGATTGCGCCGCGCGGTCACGCGCAGCCGTCTCGACGACTTCCGCGCTGCGCTCGCCGGACTTCGGCTCGGCCTCGAAAACCGCCTGGACGCTCAGGCCGGTAGTCTGTCCGGCGGCCAGCGCCAGGCGCTGGCATTGGCAATGGCGACATTGCGGCCACCGAAGCTGCTGCTGCTCGACGAACATACCGCTGCGCTCGATCCACGGACCTCGGAACTGGTGATGGAAGCGACCGCGGCGCTGGTGCGCCAGGGGCGCCTGACCACGCTGATGGTCACCCACAACATGCAGCATGCGCTGTCATATGCGTCGCGTATCGTGATGATGGATGCCGGGCATATCGTCGCCGATATCGGTGAGGAGAAGGCAGCCATGACGGTCGCCGATCTGGTCGCGCGCTTCCATCTCACCGACGATCGCATCGTCCTGGCGCGAGCAGGTGCACGATGATCGGCGTCTTTCTCAATCTCGTGCCGGTCACGCTGGTGCAGAGCCTGGTTTACAGTCTCGTCGCCATCGCCATCATGATTCCGTTCAGGACATTGTCATTGCCCGACCTGACCGTGGAGGGCAGCTTTCCCCTCGGCGGCTGCGTTGCCGCCGCGCTGATCACGGCGGGGTTCAATCCGTGGGCAGGTACGGTGTTTGCGGTGGCCGCGGGCGCTCTCGCCGGCGCGGCGACGGCGCTGATCCATCTGCGCCTGCGCATTCCATCGCTGCTTGCCGGAATCCTGGTGGCGACCATGATCTGGAGTGTCGATCTGCGGGCGATGGGCATGCCGAACCGCTCGGTGGCGCCGGAGCTGTCGGTCTACGACGCGATCACCCCCGACATCCTGCTCAGCAACTGGCTGCAAGTGGCGGTGTTCGCCGCCCTCGTCGGCTCGGTCGTGCTCGCCTTGATCGGCTTCTATCGTACGGAGATGGGGCTGTCGCTGCGCTGCGTCGGCGCCAATGCGCGGCTGTCGCCGGCGCTCGGCATTTCGCCGCGCACCTATGTCGTACTGGGCTTCAGCCTCGCCAACGGTCTCGCGGCGCTCGGCGGTGCGCTGGTGGTCCAGCAGCAGGGCTACGCCGACGTCACGATGGGCTTCGGCATCCTGGTGAACGCGCTTGCGGCGTTGATCATCGGCGAGGCGATCGTTGGCCAGGCGTCGATCGAGCGACAGATCATCGCGCCTGTCGTCGGCTCGATTGTCTACTACCAGCTCGTCTCGCTGGGGCTCGCGACCGGACTGCATCCGTCTGATCTCAAGTTCCTGACCGGGGCTTTCGTCCTGATCACGCTCGGACTGCCGCTGCTGACCGGGCGGACGAGGCCGGCGGTCGGGACATGAGCACGGCGCAGGCGACATGGGACGGACGGAGGCAGCGTCGCCGCCTTGGCCTGATCGGCGGCATGAGCTGGCGATCGACCGCGCTCTACCATGAGCGGCTCAACTGCGCCGCCGAGCGGATATTCGGCCCTCACGGCACGGTCGTTGGGCAGATCGAGAGCCTCGACTATGCGGAGCTGTTGTCGTTCGCTTCCCGCGGCGACATGGCCGCGATCGAGGCGCGTCTGGCCGATGCGGCGCGCCGGCTGCGTCACGCCGGCTGCGAGGTGATCGCGCTGACTGCGGTCACCGCTCATCACTGGCACGGCGCCGTTGCCGCCGCGGTCGACGTGCCCGTGCCGCATGTGCTGTCGGCGGTGGCGGAAACACTAGGGGCGAACGGGCTCGTCGATGTCGGCGTGCTCGGCACCGCCCTGACATGTGGTTCGCGAGCCGCCCGCGGCCGTCTCGACGACGGCCGACGGCTGTTGTTTCCGGACGAGGTCGCACAGGCGCGCATCGATGACCTGATCCAGCGGATCCTCACGGTCGATGGCGGCGATGCCGCGGGCCGCGACACGCTCGCCGACGTCAGCCTGACGCTGCAAGACCGCGGCGCTCGCGCCATCGTGCTGGCCTGCACGGAACTCCCCCTGCTGCTTCCTGTCGCGACGATCGAGCTGCCGGTCATCGACGCCGTCGCGCTGCATATCGACGACATTTTCGACCACATCTGCGAGTGAACCATGGCCAACCATCCCATCGCCGAAATCGACCACCTGCTGACTTACGTGCGCGACCTCGACGTCGCCGCGTCGCTGTTCCATCGCATGGGGTTCACGCTGTCGCCGATCAGCCGCATCGAGCCGATGGGCATCTCCAACCACCTCGTGCTGATGCAGCCGCAGACCGAAGGGTTTGCCAACTATATCGAACTGATGGCGTCGCACGATCGCAGCCGACTGCCACCTGCGATGGCGCGAACGCTGTCGGGTGAGCAGGGCGTCAAGTCGATGGTACTCGGCGCCCGCGATGCCGCCGCGGCCCAGCGCGTGATGGCTGCCGCCGGATTCGACGCGGGACAGCCGGTTCATGTCCGCCGCGAATGGGTGATCGCGCCCGGCGAGTCCGTATTTCCGGAGTTCGACGTGATCCTGCCCGTCGATGCGCCGCTCGCTTTCAATGCCTGCCGTTACTATGACGTCGGGTTGTATTTGCGTCAGGGCTGGCTGTCCCACGCCAACACCGCGCAGCATTTCGGAGGCGTGTTCGCAGTAGCGGCCGATCCGGCTCGCTGGCGCGACAGCTTCAGCGGCTTGTTTGCCAGCGGACAGCACCTGCGTCCAAGCCCGGGACAGGTCTGGCTCGACGTGCTGTCGCCCGGGGATGCCCAGGCGCGCTTCGGCACCGGCGGCGCGTTAATGGGCGCAGAGGCCCGCTATCTCGGTTATGAGATCGTGGTGGAATCGATCGCGGCCCTGCGAGCATGCCTCGAGCAGGGCAAGATTCGTCACCGCCTCGACGGCGACATCGTTTACATCGACCCGGAAATCGGCTTTGGAAACCTGATCGTTTTCCGACAGCGCGGGCGCTAGCATGGCAAGAAAGACGAAGCCGACGGGACGCGGGCGGGCAGCCGCGGCGCGGACCTCGGCCGCCGATCGGGTTCAAGGCATCCAGTCGGTCGAGATCGGGTTTGCGGTCCTGGACGTCCTTGCCGACAGTCCGGGGCCGTTGACGCTGGGCGAGGCGGCGCGCCGCGCCGGACTGTCGCTGAGCCAGACGCGCCGCTACCTCGTTAGTCTCGTGCGCTGTGGTCTTGCGACCCAGGACGATGCGACGGGGCTCTACGATCTCGGCTCGCGTTCCCTGAGGATAGGCCTCGCTGCACTTGCCCGCGTCGAGGCGATCGATCTCGCGACCACGGCGCTCAAGGAACTGGTGGCCAAGACGCTGGAAGGCGGCACCCTGACCGTCTGGGGCGATGGCGGACCGACGGTGGTGCGCTGGTTCAGGGGCGGCGGCATCGGTGTCACGTCGCTGGGTCTCGGCACGGTGTTTCCGCTGTTCGCATCCGCGACCGGGCATGTCTTCCTGACCTATCTGACCGAGGACAACACCCGCGCGCGGCTCGAGCGCGAACTCGGCGCCGGGTTTCTTGCCTCGCCGGAAGGACGGCGCTCGGTCGATGCGGTCAAGGCCAAGGTGCGCAAGTCCGGCTTCGGTTGGCTCAAGGGCCATTTCGTCGAGAATATCCGCGGTGCTGCGGCGCCTGTGTTCGATTCCCAGGGCGAACTCGTGGCTGTGCTTGCCATCGCCGGCCCCGACCGGCAGGCGACCGCTACCGACTCCGCCGTGCAGGCTTTGGTCGAAGCCGCGGCGCAGGTGTCGCGGCAATTGTGCTTCTCCGGTACACCTCGCGTGAGCCAGAAATGAGCGATGACCTCCATATCGAATCCCTGTTGTCGGGCGGAGCTGGTGCTGGTCTCGAGCGGGCGCTCCCCTCCGCCGTCGATCGTAACTGGGCGGCGCAGGCGCTTGCCCTGATCGAGACCGACCAGCGGCGGTCGGCGGACACCCATCTCCTGCATTTCGATGTCCCCGCCCTGAGCGGGCTGTCGATCTACCTGAAGGACGAATCGACCCATCCGACCGGCAGCCTCAAGCATCGCCTGGCCCGCTCGTTATTCCTGTATGGCATCTGCAACGGCCGCGTCCGCGGCGACACGCCGATCGTCGAGGCCTCGTCGGGCTCGACCGCGGTGTCCGAGGCCTACTTCGCGCGGCTGCTCGGCCTGCCGTTCTATGCCGTGATGCCGGCGAGTACCTCGCGCGAGAAGATCGAGGCGATCGAGCGGCAGGGCGGACACTGTCACCTGATGCAGCATCCCGCGCAGATCTATGCGGAGGCTGCTGCTCTCGCCGAGCGCCTGAAGGGCGTCTATCTCGACCAGTTCACTTTTGCCGAGCGTGCGACCGACTGGCGCGGCAACAACAATATCGCCGAGTCGATCTTTCAGCAGATGAGCGGCGAACCGCACGCGGTACCGGCCGTCATCGTGATGAGTGCCGGCACCGGCGGTACCACGGCGACCATCGGCCGTTATATCCGCTATCGGCGCTACAGCACGCGCCTGTGCGTCGTCGACGTCGAGAACTCGGTGTTCTTCGATGCGTACCGCCATGGCGATCGCGAGGTAACCGGCGAGCGACCGTCGCGTATCGAAGGCATCGGACGGCCGCGGGTCGAACCATCGTTCCTCAGCGAGGTGATCGATGAGATGATCCGCATTCCCGACGCGGCTTCACTGGCCGCGATGCGGGTGCTGTCACACCGGCTTGGTCGCAAGGTGGGCGGGTCGACCGGCACCAATTTCTTCGGCTTGTGCCTTGTTGCAGCGCGGATGCTGCGGGCGGGCGAAAGAGGATCACTGGTGACGTTGATTTGCGACGGGGGAGATCGGTACCTCCAGAGCTACTACAATGACGAGTGGATCGCGGCACAAGGTCTCGAACTTGCGCCCTACGAGCGGTGTATTGAAAGCTTTCTATCCGGAGACCCCTGCGACTAGCAGGGTAAGCTCGCGAGAGCGTCGACCTGGTCCCCGCCGATGTCTTCATCGCATCGACATCGGAAGCTACCTCGCTCTCCTAGAAGTTGAATGTCGTCGAGAGCATGTAAGCGCGCGGCGCGCCGATCGACAATCCGCCGACCGCGCCAGGGATGTTGGTAAGATAGTCGGCGCCGAACAAGTTGGTAACCCGCCCGCGCACGGTGATCGGTTTGGCGGACCACATGTTGGCGAACGTGTAGGATGCTCCGAGGTCGGCACGTATGTAGGCTGGCACGCGTTGCGTGTTCTGGGGATCGTAGTAGCTATCGCCGACAAAGACGGCGACCGGGGAAATGGTGAGGCCAGGCACGGCCGGGATATCGACGTCGACGCCAACCGACCCCTGATAGTCGGGAACGGCCGGCGCTTTCTTGCCGACGGTGGTGGGATCGAGGGTGGTTTCCAGCCGGCCGTCGATCAGGCTGACCCCCGCGAGCAGGCGGACACCCCGGGTCGGTTCGCCAAACACCGTGAACTCGACACCACGATTGCGCTGCAAACCAAGCGGTCCGTAAACATTGTTGACGGGATTGGTGAACACCGATGGAGAGGTAATGTCATAGGCCGCTAGCGTTGTGGCAAGCGTGCCCCACCAATTGACCTTGACGCCGACTTCCTTTTGTTGGGTTACGACCGGTGCAAAACCCTGGCCAGCATTCGCCGAGCCAAGCGGGGCAGGGACCACCTGGGTCAATGCCTCGATGTAGTTGGCGTACAGCGACACATTCTCGAATGGCTTCACGACCAGCCCGACTGCCGGTGACGTCTTTGAATTGTTCTCGGTGTCCGTCAATTTGCCGGTGTTCAGGCCATAATTGTCCTGCTGCATCCATTGGTGCCGCGCGCCGACCGTCAACGCTATGCGCTCATCGAGCACGGAAAGCGTATCGGCAACGCTGAGGCTGCTGTTGTCGACCTTCGTGAGCGGCAATGCGGGGCCGGCGCCGTCGACGGAGATCCCGGGATTCGGTGACGGGGACGGATTGTAGATGTTGGTCAACGCCATCCCGAACGTCAGCGCCGACTGCCGGTCGAAGCGAACGTCCTGCGCCGTGAAGACGACCTTGTGCCTGATTGGGCCGGTCTCGAACTCGCCCCGCACGCCGACTTCGGCCGATGTGGTGTTGATCTTGAAGGGGCCGCCAACTTCGAACTGGGACACCGTGCCGGCGTTGTCGATCACCGTGTTGGCGAGAGCCTGAAGGAACGTGGCGCTCTGTTTCTTCGCGCCGAAAGCGCCGAAGACCGTCACATTGTCGAGCACGTCGGCTTCGACTCTGGCAACGCCATAGTCGTAGTTCGCATTATAGAATTCATATGGCTGCGCCAGATTGTTGGTGTTCCTGACGCCGGTCGGAACGTTGACTCCAGGAAGCAATCCAAATGTCGTTCGCTGCCCGTTCTTCTGGTCGAGATCGTTGTGGAAGTAATCGAACGACGCTCGCACGCGCTCTCCACGGTAGTCGAGGCCGAGCGAAACTGCGCTTGCTTCTTCGTTGAGCCGGTCGACTGGGCCATTGCCGTTGCGGTAGAGCGCGTTGACGCGAACGCCCCATTCCTTGAACTCGCCGTATCGCCGTCCGACATCGAGCGCGACGCCGCCCATCCCGTTCGACCAGTATGTGCCGGTGATCTGCGCGATCGGATCGTCGGTCGCGTGCTTGGGCACCAGGTTGACGACGCCACCCAGCGAACCAAGCGGCGGCGCGCCATACAGAAGCTGGCTGGGGCCGCGCAGCACCTCGATCCGATCGAACAATTCGACCGGATAGGTGGTGCCCGGCGCGACACCGTAGAGCCCGTTCAGCGCAACGTCGTTGGCGTTGTAAGGAAACCCGCGAATCGAAAGGACATCATAATAGGAGCTGTTCGAACCGACCGTGACAGCAGGATCTCTTTCAAGAACGTCCGAAACGTTCTTTGCCTGAATGCTCTGGATCAAATCTTTCGTGTAGCCGGCGATACTGAACGGCGTATCGAAGATGCTCTTGTTGCCGAGAATACCGACTTGCGTTCCACTCGCGACCTGTCCGCCTGCAAACGGCGCGGGAAGGCCATTGACTTGGGAGGCGGCCGGTACGCGATAAGCGGTCGGTGTCGGCTCGCTGCGATTTCGGGCAGTCTGTCGGTCGCGCGTAGCCGCGCGAATGAGCCGCGTTGAACGTTGTGGCGCCGTGTTGCGTCTTACTGCGGGCTTGCTCGGTGCCTCGACCGTAACCGGTGGCAGGCTCGTTTGAGCAACGGTCGGTTCGCTGCAAATGACCGCGAGCACAAGATAACTGACTGCTCCCAAGTAAGGCGCTCTGGTCAAATCCGTCTTTGAGATCGTCATCTATTCAAGATCCAATTCATCAATCCATCAATCCGGCGTCGGCCGGAAACCGCTCAATGTCCTATCGAGCAGGCGTTGGTCGCGCACCTAGAATGTTTCCACGCCGACCGCGTGCATAAGTCTTTAGCCCGCACGCAAACGTCGCGGGTCTGGCACTGCAAGGCAGGCCTATCTATTGATCTGACCGAGCAAAAATGCTGCCGAGAAAATCAATCTAAGCGAGCATTTCCTCGCATCATAGCGATGCGAACTCAGCGAACCGCAGAGCGTGAGCCCTCCGCCAGGTCAACAGAGAGCAGTGGTAGCCGTTTGTCGATGATGCCGAGACCCGAATTCCGTATCGCTGTCGTCTTCGCGTTTGCTGCCCGGTCGATGGTTCACGTCGGAGTCCGATACCGAGGCCACACCGAGCCCCTACCGTCGATCGACGGAACGATGCCTCGGGGCCATTGCGGAACGGGCCCGTAGTTGCATGAGCAACGTCCACCTGAAAATCGTGCTCGAACGTTCGGCGACGACTTGGCGGGTCTGCATTCGCGCTTACTCGGCGGGATCGAAAGCACTGGAGACAATGTGATGCGTGGACATGCGGATATTCTGGTCAAGACACTGTCCGGATTGCTTGAGGTTCCCGCCGACCGGCTCGATGATGAGAGCGATCTGCTCTGTCTCGGGCTTGACTCGGTGCGTACCATGCGCGCCGCGAGCTTATTGCGGCGAGCCGGCATCGCTGTGAGATTCTCTGCACTGATAGGCAAGCGGACGCTGGCGGATTGGCGCCGTGAGTTGTCGGCTCTGTCCGCGCTTCCGACCCAGCCGCCGACGGGCGAGCCGGCCGAGCAGACCGGCAGCTTCGAGCTTGCCACCATGCAGCATGCTTTCTGGATCGGGCGCGGCGACGCTCAGCAATTCGGGGGCGTCACCGCGCATTTCTATGCTGAGCTGGACGGCGAGGGTCTGGATCCGGAACGAGTGGCCCGGGCGGTCGATGCCCTGGTCCAGCGCCATCCGATGCTGCGCATGCAGGTGGCGCCCGAAGGACGCCAGCGCGTGCTGGCGTCTCCGGGCCTTCCGGTGTTTCGCGTGCATGACCTGCGTGGGCTTGATGATTGCGAGTGCGCCCGGCAGCTCGAAGGCATGCGGCAGCGCTATTCACACCAGCGGCTTCGCGTCGAGCAGGGCGAGGTGATCATGATCGCGTTGTCGCGCCTGCCCGATGGTGGAGCGCGACTACATATCGATCTCGACATGATCGCGGGCGACGCCGTGAGCCTGCGCATCATCCTGCGGGAGCTCGCGTTCTTCTATCGACGGCCGGGCGATATTTTGCCGCAGCTGGACCTCAGCTATGAGCAGTACCTCCAGCAAGCCGCGGGGCAGCGCGCCGTCGAGCGTGAGCAGGCCCGGGCCTGGTGGCGGGCGCAGCTGGACGATCTGGCGCCGCCGCCCACGTTGCCGCTGCGAAGCACGACCGATAGCGCGACCCCGCCGCGGGTCGTGCGCCATCATCATTGGCTCGACCCGCACGCCAGCAGTCTCCTGAACCAGCTGTGCCGGCAAAACGGGGTGACCGTCACCGCGGCAATGACGACGCTGTTTGCGCAGACCGTCGGTCTTTGGAGCGGGGGCGATCCGTTCCTGCTCAATCTGCCGGTGTTTTCCCGGCAGGGCGACCACCCGGACGTCGATAGCCTGGTGGGCGACTTCTCCAGTTCGGTGCTGATCAACGCTTGCCCGGATCGGCGTCCGTTCCTGGAACAGATCAGGGCGCAACAGCGGAGCCTGCATGAGGCCGTTGCACACGCGGAGTATGGTGGCGTTGAGGTGCTGCGCGACCTCGCCCGCCGCCAGCAAGGGCAGCAAGTGTTGGCGCCGGTGGTGTTCACCAGTGCGCTGGCGCTGGGAGATCTCTATGAACCCTCGGTGCGGGAGCAGTTCGGCGAACCGGTGTGGTCGATATCACAAGGACCGCAAGTCTGGCTCGACGCTCAGATTACGGAGTACAGCGGCGGGATCTTGCTGAACTGGGACGTCCGCGACGACGTTTTCATCGAAGGTGTCGTGGCCGCGATGTTCGCCTACTTCCGGGCGCAAATTGACCGGCTGCTTGAGGCCCCTGAAGCCTGGCATCTCCCGTTGCAGGAGCTTGCACCCGTTGCGCCGATCGAGCCGCAGCAGGTCCGTCGGCCGCCGGCGCCGGAGCCATTGTTCGCACGCTTCTTCGCGCAGGCCGCACACGCGCCCGACGCCGTCGCGCTGCTGTGGGGCGATGGCGATGCCATGAGCTACGGTGAACTCGCCGAACGGGCGCTGCGCGTCGCCGCATTCCTGCATGCGAACGATGTGCGGCCCGGCGATTCGGTCGCGATCACGATGCCGAAGGGATGGCAGCAGATTGCTGCGGCGCTCGGCGTGCTGGCGGCCGGCTGCACCTATGTGCCATGCGGGATCGACCTGCCACAGTTGCGACGCGATCAGATCTATCAGAGTGCGGACGTGCGGCTGGTGCTGGTCGCGACAAGTGGGCATGCGTCGGCGGTGCGGCCGGTCCACCAGTTTGCTGATGTTCTGCAATTCGCTCCCCTGGCGGGGCCGGTCGAAGTTCCGGTCGAGCAGGCGATGTACGTCATTTTCACGTCCGGCTCGACCGGCGTTCCCAAAGGCGTGGAGGTCTCACATCGCGCGGTGGCCAATACCATCGACGCCGTCAACCGCCGCTTCGGCGTCAACGCGAGCGATCGCACGCTGACGCTGTCCGAACTCGACTTCGATCTGTCGGCCTACGACATCTTTGCCTTCCTGGCCTATGGTGGCAGTGTCGTCGTGGTAGACGAGATGCAGCGGCGCGATGCCCGCGCCTGGCTGCAACTGATCCGGCAGCGCCATGTCAACGTGATCAGCTGCGTGCCGGCCCTGCTCGACATGCTGCTGATGGCCAACGGGGGTGAACCCTTGGCCGGCTTGCGTCTCGTGATGCTGGGTGGCGATCGGATCTTGCCCGACCTGGCACAACAATGGTGGCGGGTCACGAACGACGCTCCGTTCGTCGGGCTCGGAGGCATGACCGAGGCGGCGATCCATTCGACCTGTCATCAGCTCGATCCCGACGAGGTCGGCTGGAGTGTGGTGCCTTATGGGCATCCCCTCGACAACATGTCCTGCCGTGTCGTCGATCGTCACGGCCGCGATTGCCCGGTCGGGGTCGCAGGCGAGTTGTGGGTCAGCGGCCCCGGAGTTGCGATCGGATATCGCGGGGATCCCGAACGGACCGCTGACAAGTTCGTCACCTACGGGGGACGGCGCTGGTATCGCAGCGGCGATCATGTGCGCTACCGAAAGGACGCCATCATCGAGTTTCTCGGACGTGCGGACAATCAGGTCAAGATCCGCGGCCATCGGATCGAGCTCGGCGAGGTCGAGGCGGTGTTGTCGCTTCACCCGGCGGTCGAGCAAGTCCTCGTCGTTGTGGTCGCACCGGTGGCGCGCCAGCTCAGCGCGTTGGTGGTTCTACGAAGCGACATCGATATCGCTGAGCTACGCCAATGGGCTGCGGCCAGGCTGCCGAAATATGCCGTACCGGAACACTATCAGCAGGTGCCGCAGTTTCCGCTGACCGCCAACGGCAAAATCGACCGAAAGAACCTCATCCAGCAGGCCGAACGGAAGCTTCGATCCGAAGCGCATCCGCGACGGGCGCCGGTCGGCGAGATCGAGCGGCTGGTCAGCGGCGTCTGGCAATCGTTGTTGGCAACGCCTGATGTCGGTCGCGACGACAACTTCTTCGTTCTCGGCGGCGACAGCCTGATCGCAACGCGGCTGATGGCGGAACTGCGTCGGCGAGGGCTGGACGGGCAATTGGCGGATCTGTTCGCGAAGCCGGAACTCGCCGCGTTCTGCGCCACGTTGCAACGGCGAGCGGGTGCCAAGGAGACCGTCATTCATGCCGATCCGGCGCAACGCTTCCAGCCATTCGCGCTGACGGACATCCAGCGAGCGTTCTGGATCGGGCGTTCGCCGCAAATGCCGCTCGGTGGGGTCGGCTCGCATTTCTATATCGAGCTCGACGGAACGAATCTCGACATCAAGCGGCTGGAAAGCTGCTGGCGAACCTTGGTCGGCCGTCACGACATGCTGCGCGCCGTGGTGACGGAGCAGGGCCAGCAGCGCGTACTGGAAACCGTTCCTGCCTACAAGATTCGTCAGCATCAACTGTCCGCGGAAGCTGCGGAGACGCGACTCGAGGAGTTGCGGCATGCGCTATCGCATGCGTGTTACGACGTCACTCAATGGCCGTTGTTCGACGTCCAGGTTGCGGAATATCCGGTCGGCGAACAAATCCGTTCGCGGATTTTCGTCAGCCTCGACAGTCTGATGCTGGACGGACGCAGCATCATGGTCCTGTTCACCGAATGGGACCAGCTGTACAGCAACGGCAGAACCGTGGAGTTGGCCTCGAAGCTCCGCTTCCGTGACTACGTCGCTCAGCACCGACCGGATCCGCAGCGCGTCGATCGCGCACAGCGCTTCTGGCAGGCGCGGATCGCCGAGCTGCCGGAGGCGCCGGCGCTGCCGCTGCGGGCGGCGCCGGAAACGCTCCGACAGCCGCGATTTCGACGTCTCAGCGAGACGCTGGATGCATCCTGCTGGCAACGCTTCAGGCAGCGTGCCCGGCAGCATGGCGTCACGCCAAGCGTCGCGCTGGCGGCGGCCTATGGCGAGGTGCTCGGCTATTGGAGCAATCAACCGTCGGTGGCGATCAACCTGACACTGTTTGATCGTCCCCGCTGCCACGATGAAATCGACCGCGTCGTCGGTGATTTCGCGTCGATCCTGTTGCTCGGCTATGAGGCCAGCGGGGGCATGAATTTCGTCGACGCTGCGCTGCGGCTGCAGCGCCAGGAAGGCGAGGGGCTCTCGCACCGGGATGTGTCGGGCGTGTGGGTGCTGCGCGAACTGGCGCGATGCAAGGGCGAGCCGATGGCCACGATGCCCGTGGTCTTCACCAGCGTGCTCGGCCTGCCAAACGATGCCTCGCTCGATCTGTCGCCGACCTTTCCGCGCCAGGTCTATGCCCTGACGCAGACGCCGCAGGTCTGGCTCGATGCCAAGGTTTCGGAATCTCGCGACTGTCTCGTGCTTGATTGGGACGGCGTCGACGAACTCTTCGCGCCTGGTGTTCTTGATGACATGTTTGCCGCCTATGTCGGGCTGGTCCGGCGGCTGGCGGACGAACATTGGGCTCATCCGGTGCTGCTTGCGCCGCCGGCTGCGCACCAGGAAATCCGACATGACGTCAACAGCACGGTCCATGTCTGGCCCGATACCCGGCCGTTGTATTTGAGGTTCTTTGCCCAGGCGGAGCAGACGCCCGCGGCGCCTGCGCTGATCTGCGCCGATCGGATGATCGACTATCAAACCTTGGCCGACCAGGCGCTGCGGGTCGCGGGCTATCTCGCTGCGTACGGCATCAAGCCGGGAGACCGCGTGGCGATCACTCATGCCAAGGGCGCCGACCAAGTGGTCGCAGTGCTCGGCGTCTTGGCGGCGGGCGGGTGCTATGTGCCATCCGGCATTGATCTGCCGATGGCGCGCCGGGAGATCGTGTACGGCTCAGCCGGCGTCCGCCTGGTGCTGACGGATGACGTTAGTCGCGAGCGGCTGGACTGGCCGGTCGCAACGCCTGTGGTGCCGCTTTCCGTGGCGTTGGGCGGACCGGCTTTACCGGCGGCGGTCGTGCAGCCGCCCGAAGCGATCAAATATATCATCTTCACCTCGGGCTCGACCGGTGTGCCGAAAGGCGTCGAGGTCAGCCACGCCGCCGTGGCCAACACGATCGATGCCGTCGACCGGTTGTTCGCCATCCGCCCTGAAGACCGGACCATCGCGCTCTCGGCACTCGATTTCGATCTATCGGCCTATGACTTGTTTGCGTTTCTCAGCCTCGGTGCTTCCGTTGTGATGATCTCGGAGGCGGAGCGCCGCGACGCCGCAGCCTGGGTCACGCTCATCAACCGGTGGGAAGTCACGGTGATCAGCGCGGTGCCGGCGCTGGTCGAGATGATCACGATAGCCGCCGACCGGGTCGGCCTTCCGGCGGGACTTCGTCTCGTGATGGTCGGCGGTGATCGCGTGGTACGGTCGCTGCCGGACGGACTATGGCGCCGTGCGCCGCAAGCGCGTTTCGCGGCGCTGGGCGGCATGACGGAAGCCGCCATCCATTCGACATGTCACGAGGTGACGCGGCAGGATCCGCAATGGGCCTGTGCGCCCTACGGCCGCCCGCTGGCGAATATGCGTTGCCGGGTGGTGGACGGCTTCGGGCGCGATTGCCCGAACTGGGTCAAGGGCGAACTATGGGTCGCAGGCGCCGGTGTGGCGCAAGGCTATCACGGCGATGCGGCCCGGACACAAGAGAAGTTCGTCGAACGGGATGGCGAGCGCTGGTACCGCACCGGTGACGTTGCGCGCTATCATCCGGCCGGCATTCTTGAATTCCTGGGCCGCGCCGACAATCAGGTAAAAATCCGTGGGCATCGTATCGAACTCGCTGAAGTGGAGGGCGCCCTGGTCGGCCATCCGCAGATCGATGCGGCTGCGGCGGTGTTGCTGAAAGGGGCCGCCGCCAAGCTCGGCGCTGCCGTCATCGCCACGGAGTCGCTCGATCTGGCGAAGGTCAGGACCGCATTGCAGGCGACTCTCCCGGACTATGAAGTGCCGGAGTATCTGCTCCAGCTCGAGCGCTTTCCGCTCACGGCCAATGGCAAGATCGATCGTGGGGCCATTGCCGCTCAGCTCGCCGTGGTCGCTGCGGGCGGCGGCGGAGCGCAACGGCGGCGCCCCACCGGAATCGTCGAGGGATTGGTCGCCGATCTCTGGTCCGAATTGCTGGGGCACGCCGAAGTCGGAGCGGACGACAACTTTTTCGCGCTCGGTGGCGACAGCCTGATCGCGACCCGCCTGATGACGCGCTTGCAGGGACGGGGCTATCGCGGTGCGCTGGCAGCACTGTTCACGCAACCGCAGCTCGGCGATTTCGCGGCGACCCTGGTGGCCGATCAGCGGCCGGCGGCATCCGCGATTGTCGCCGACCCCGCATCGCGCCATCTGCCGTTTCCGTTGACCGATGTGCAGCAGGCCTACTGGCTGGGGCGGCGCGAAGACTTCGAACTGGGCGGCATCGCTGCCCAATGCTACGTCGAGTATGACCTGGAGAACCTCGACGTCGCCCGGCTCGAGCAGGCGTGGTCGACGCTCGTCGAGCGGCACGACATGTTGCGTTGTGTCATCGACGACAGTGGCCGGCAGCGCGTGCTGCCGCCCAAACCCGGCAGCCACATTCATCTCCACGATCTGCATGCCGTGGCCGACCAGCCTGCCGAGCTTGCATCGCTGCGCGACCAACTGTCCCGCCAGACGAGGGACATTGCGACCGGCGGCCTGGTCGACATTCATGTGATCCGTCATGGCGAAGGGCGGAGCCGACTTGCCGTGCTGTTCGACAATCTCGTGGTGGACGGCTTGAGCATGCTGACGCTACTCACGGAATTGTTCCAGCTTTATGATCGGCCGGATCAGGTGTTGCCGACGATCGGCATTGGTTTCCGCGACTACGTCTGCGCGCGCGCGCGGACCGGGGTGTCCGAGCGGGCCCTCGGGTACTGGCGCGAGCGTCTCGCGGCCCTGCCGCCGGCGCCGGCGTTGCCGACCCGGGCGGACCCGTCGACGCTGTCGCGGCCACGCTTCGCTCGCGCGGAGGCGCGGCTTGCGCCCGAGCTGTGGTCGCGGCTGACCGGAAAAGCGCGAGACGCCGGTATCACGCCGTCGGTGATGCTGCTGACCTGCTTCAGCGAAATCCTGAGCCGCTGGAGCGGACAGTCCGAACTGGTGGTCAATTTGACGCTGTTCGATCGTCCTGAACTCCACCCGGACATCAATCGTGTGGTCGGCGACTTCACGTCCCTGATCCTGGCGGCCTATCGGGCCGAAACCGGAGAAAGTTGGCTGGCGCGCGCGGAACGCCTGCAAGCGCAGATCTGGCGGGATCTCGATCACCAGGAAGTCTCTGCCGTACGCGTGCTTCGCGAACTCGCGGGTCGCAACGGCGCCGAGGTCCGGCCGGTGCCAGTGGTGTTCACCAGCATGCTGGGTGTCTCCGATACGCTTGCCAAGGCGACCCGCTGGCCCGACTTCACCAGTTCGCAGACCCCGCAAGTGTGGCTCGATCATCAGGCGATCGATCTCGCCGACGGGCTGCTGTTGAGCTGGGACTACGTCGAAGAGCTGTTCCCTGAGGGCATGGTCGCGGACATGTTCGACAGCTATCTCGCACTGCTGCATCAACTGATCGACGCCGACTGGCGGCAACCGTTCCAGCGCGCGTTGCCCGCGCGGCAGCGCGCGGAGCGTGATCGCGTCAACGCCACCGCAGCTCGGTCGCCGGCCGAAGCGTTGCACGCGGCGTTCTTCCGGCAGGCCGAGGTGATGCCGGAACGTCGGGCGTTATGGACGCAGCAGAGCGGCGAGATCAGCTATGGCGCGCTGGCGCGCCAGACCTTGAGTATTGCGGCCTATCTGCAACGCCAGGGCGTCCGGCCGGGCGACAACGTTGGAATCAGCTGCCGGCGCGGCGCCGGCCAGGTTGCTGCGGTGCTGGGTGTGCTGGCGGCGGGCGCTGCGTATGTTCCGATCAATCCCGCGCATCCGCTTCGGCGGCAGGCGTTGATGTGTACAAAGGCCGGCATCCCGTTCGTGCTCGCCGATCACGCGCCGGCGCTTCCGCCGTCGATAAGGCTCGGCGTGCTGTCGGAGGCGCTCGATACCGCGCCGCTGGCACAGCCCTGCGGACCGGCGGGCGCCGATGCGTTGGCCTACATCATCTTCACCTCGGGTTCGACCGGAGAGCCGAAGGGCGTCGAGATCGAGCATCGCAGCGCCGTCAACACGGTTGACGACATCTGTCAACGATTCGCAGTCGACACGCAGGATGTTGTTCTCGGCGTATCGGCGCTCGACTTCGATCTTTCGGTTTTCGATCTGTTCGGCACGCTCGGACGCGGCGCGACGCTGGTGCTGACCGCGGATGACGAGCGGCGTGATGCCGATCGCTGGCTGGAGCTGATGGCCGAGCACGGCATCACGCTGTGGAACAGCGTGCCGGCGTTGTTGGAGATGACGCTGACGATGGCTGCGGCGCGCAAGATCGCGCTCCCGGCATTGCGTCTGGCGCTATTGTCGGGAGACTGGGTTGCGCCCGATATTGCTGCCCGGCTTGCCGCCACAGCGCCGCAAGCGCAGGTCATCGCCATGGGTGGCGCAACCGAGGCGTCGATCTGGTCGAATGCGTGGCCGGTTGGTACGCCGCCGCTCGATGGTTGGGGGTCGGTGCCGTACGGTCTGCCGTTGCGCAACCAGGCCTTCCGTGTGGTCGACGCGCTGGGCGACGATGCGCCCGATTGGGTGCCTGGCGAGTTGTGGATCGGCGGCGCGGGGGTCGCGCGCGGTTACTGCGGCGCGCCGGATCTCACCGCGGCGCAATTCAGCGGCAGCCATCCGCAGCGCTGGTATCGCACCGGCGATCTCGGGCGCTACCGCCCCGATGGCGTGCTGGAGTTTCTCGGCCGTCGCGACGGCCAGATCAAGCTGCACGGGCATCGCATCGAGCTTGGCGAGATCGAGCAGGTCCTGCAACAGCACGACAGGGTCCGCCGCGCGGTTGCCGTCGTCGACGGCAAGGGCGAGGCTGCGCGCCTGCTGGCGTTCGTCGAGTTGCACGTGGCATCCGATTGCGCCGGCCTGCGGGACTTTCTGCGCGAGCGCCTTCCTGCCTATGCCGTTCCGGCGGAGATCGTGCCGCTGACGGCCTGGCCGCTGAATGCCAACGGCAAGATCGATCGCCGCCGCCTCGCCGAGCTTCGCCCGCAACGACCCGAACAAGCGCTGCCGGTTGACGACGCCCGTGAGCAGGAGATCGCGCGGCTCTGGCACGAACTGCTGGAAGTCAGACCGCGTGCACGCACCGACAGTTTCTTCGCGCTGGGCGGCAACTCGCTGCTCGGTACGCGTCTGGTCGCGCGGCTCTCCGAATCCTACGGCATCAAACTGACGCTGCGCGAGTTCTTTGCCGACGCCACGCTCGCTGGTCTGTCGACATCGATCGCCGGCCACCTGGCCGCGGCGGCGCGCATGGAGGAAGGATCACTATGAACATCATCAATCTGGTCGAAGAGGTCGAGGCGCTCGGCGTCGAACTCTCCTACGAGGGCGATCAGCTGCGCTTCCGCGCTCCGCAGGGCGTCATGACGTCCGAGCTGAAGCAGCGGTTGAGCACCAACAAGTCGGCTATCCTGCAACATCTTTCCGAAGACGACGCTACGAGCGAACTCGTCGTGGATGAAGCCGGACGCCATCAGCCGTTTCCGCTGACCGAAGCGCAGAGTGCCTACCTTCTCGGCCGACATCGGGCATTTGAGTATGGCGGCGTGTCGTGCCGCGGCTATCTGGAGATCGCCTATCCCGCGCCGACGTCTCCGCAAGCGTTGGACCAGGCCTGGCAGCAACTGGTCCGCCGTCATGACGTACTGCGTGTCACGATTGAGGATGAGGGCTATCAGCAGGTCCTGAAGGACGTCGAGCCCCGCCCGATACCGGTCGACGATCTCACCGGCCAGAGCGATACGCAGATCGAGCGGCACATCGAGCACCTGCGCGAGCGGATGCTGTCGGAGCCGGTCAATTATGCCCGCTGGCCGCTGTTCGACGTCCATCTCTGCCGTTGCCCGGGCCAGACCGTGTTGCTGCTGGCGATCGAATTGATCCTGGTCGATGCCGCAAGCCTCTATCTGCTGATCGATGACCTCAACCGGCTGGTGTCCGGCGCCGAGCTGCCGCCGGTGCCTGCCGTGAGCTTCCGCGACTATGTCATCGCGCGTCGCGCGCAGCGTCAGGGCCGGCGCTATCGGCGCGACCGCAACTACTGGCTTACGCGCCTGGACGCGTTGCCGCCCGCACCGGAATTGCCGATGGCCGCCGCCTTGCCGCTCGCGGCTGCCACCGACAGCGGCCGTTTCAGCCGTCGCGCGTTTCGATTGTCGATGGCGCAAAGCGAACACCTGAATGCATCGGCTGCGGCGCGTGGCACCACGCTCAATGCGCTGATGCTGGGTGCGTTCGCCGAGGTGCTCGGGGCATGGAGCCGGACCCGCCGCTTCACGCTCAATCTGCCGATTTTCCGCCGCGAGCCGCTGCATCCCGAGATCGACGCCGTGATCGGGGATTTTACGTCGGTGACGCTGCTCGAGATCGATCTCGATGCCGCAAAGAGCTTTGGCGACCGCGTGCAGGCGATCGGCCGTCAGCTATTCGACGATCTCGACCATGCCGGATTCTCCGGGCTCGAGGTGCTCGGCGAGCTGAGCCGTCGGCGCGGCACGGCGGTACTGATGCCGGTCGTATTCACCAGCACGGCGGGTGGAGCCCCAGCGCGGCGCGGGCAGCCGGACGGCTACCGCATCCTTCGCGGCTTGACGCAGACGCCGCAGGTCAGCCTCGATTGCCAGATCACCGAGCAGCCCGATGGCTTGCTGGTCGCATGGGACGTGCGGGACGGCCTGTTTCCGCCTGATATCATTGACCAGATGTTCGCGGCGTTCCGCGGCCTGGTCGAGCGGCTTGCGGACAATGCTGCCGCTGTCCTCGAGCAGGCGCAGCTGGTCGCGCTGCCCGAAGCGCAGGCGGCGGTGCGGCGAGTGGTCAATGCGACGGCGTGGCAGCACACCGATGCGTTGTTGCATCGGGCGCTGGTGATGCAGGCGGAGCAGCATCCTGAACGGCCTGCGCTCTATGACAATTGTGGTTGCGTCACCTATAACGAGTGGTTGGCTGCGGCTCAGGCGCTGGCCGCGGGGCTTGCCGCTGAGGGCTGCCGTCCCGGCGAGCGGATCGCCATCTTGTGCGCGAAGGGACGAATGCAGGCCATCGCGCCGCTGGCGGTGTTGCTGTGCGGTGGCTGCTATGTTCCGATTGACGTCGATCAACCGATCGCGCGACGCAACGCCATTCTGGGCGATGCCGGCATTCGCCTCGCGATTGCCGATCCCGAATGCGAATTGCCTCCGGCTATCGTCGCGGTGCAGCGGGACCGTAATCGCACAGAACCGTTGATGTTGCCGGCCGTGTCGCCGGAAGCGCCCGCCTATGTCATCTACACCTCCGGCTCCACGGGGACGCCGAAAGGCGTGGTGGTTTCCCACGCGGCCGCCTGGAACACGGTCGCGGACATCAACCAACGCTTTGGTGTCACCGCAGACGACCGCGTGCTGGCGCTTGCCAGTCTCGGTTTCGATCTATCGGTTTATGATCTGTTTGGGATTCCCGCTGGCGGCGGGGCGCTGGTCTATCCCGATGAGGCGCGCAAGACCGATCCATCGCACTGGGCGCAACTCGTCGCGCAGCACCGCGTGACGCTATGGAACACGGTGCCGGCGCAGCTACAGATGCTGTGCGATGCGGCGGACGGCGGCGCCCCGGCGCCGTCGCATTTGCGGTTGGCGCTGGTGTCCGGCGATTGGGTTCCGCTCGATCTCAAGCAGCGGCTGGAACGGCATAGCCCTGCGGCGCGGCTCATCAGCCTGGGCGGCGCAACCGAGGCCGCGATCTGGTCGATCTATCATCCGGTCACGGTGATCGACGCACACTGGTCCAGCATCCCTTACGGCCGCCCGCTGGCCAACCAGCGCATGCATGTCGTTGACAGCCATTTGCGCGAACGGCCGGACTGGGTAGTGGGACAGATTGCGATCGGCGGCCGCGGCCTTGCGCTGGGCTATCTCAACGATCCCGACAAGACCGCGCGGCAGTTCGTCACCCGTGACGACGGCGAGCGGTTGTATCTGACCGGCGACCTCGGCCGCTATTGGCCCGATGGCACGATCGAGTTCCTCGGCCGGCAGGACGCGCAGGTCAAAATTCGCGGCCACCGGGTCGAGCTCGGTGAGATCGCCGGCGTGTTGCGGACGCATCCCGCGGTCGGCGACGCCCAGGTGTTGCTGAGTGCGGAGGGCAGCGGGAAGCTGCTCTGTGCGTTTGTCGAGGCGCGACAGGACGATCAGCCGCTGGCCGATGTCGTGGTTGAAAGGCTGCATCAATGCGCGGTTGCGATCGAGCATGAGATCGATGGCGATGCCTTTGCGGCGCTGATGCACGGGGCCGACCGCGTGGCGATCCTGGCCATGGCCGCGCGTTTGCGGGGCGACGGCCTGTTCGCGACACCGCAGGCGCGGCATGACCTCGCGCAGATCTACCAGGCGACCGGCGTGGCGGCGGTGCATCAGCGGCTGCTGCGCCGTTGGCTCGACGGTCTGCTCGATGCGGGCGCGCTGTCGTGCGATGACGGGCAGTACCATGGCTTGATCGCCGCCGATGACGCCACGGTTCGCAATCTCTGGGCCGAAGTCGATGACCTCGAGCGCAAGGCCGGATATGGCAGCCAGACCCTGCACTACATCCGAGTGTGCAGCGATCAATTGTCCGGTCTGTTGCGCGGCGAAGTCGATGTGCGCGCCATCTTGTTTCCTCAGGGCGAACTGGGGACCGCGCACGCGGCCTACCGCGACAACCTCGTCAGCCGGAGCATGAACGGCATGGTGGTCGCCACCGTGCGGGCTCTGGCCGAATCTCGGAAGACGCGCAATGGGGCGCCGCTGCGGGTGCTTGAGGTAGGCGCCGGGGTTGCCGGCACCGCCAGTGATCTGGTCCCGGCGCTCGCGGAGTTTACCCCGGAGTACTGGTTCACCGACCTGTCGGAGTTCTTCCTCACCGAAGCGCGCCGGCTGTTCGCGGGCTATCCCTGGATGCACTACGGCATCTTCGACATGAACGAAGATGCACGCCCGCAGGGCATCGCGCCCAACAGCTTCGACGTCATTCTCTGCGCCAACGTGCTGCACAATGCCCGGCATGCCGGTGAGGTGCTGCGCCAGTTCGCGACGCTGCTGGCGCCAGGCGGCTGCGTGGTGTTCATCGAACCGTTCCGGCGACACAATTACCCGCTGCTGGTGTCGATGGAGTTCTTTCCGGAGCTGACCGGATTCCGCGACTTGCGGGCCGATACCGACCAGACCTTCTTCACGCGCGAGCAGTGGCTGACCTGGTTGCGGGAGACGGGCGCGGTGATCGCCGATTGCGCGCCGGCAGCCGATAGCAACCTCGCTACCGCCGGGCAGGGCGTTTTCGTCGCCCAGTTCAAGACCGACCGGTCGCTGCTGCGCGCCGACGAGCTGCGTGATTTTCTCCGCGAGCGGCTGCCCGGTTACATGGTCCCCGCCCAAGTGCAGGTGCTCGACGCATTGCCGCGGCTGCGCAGCGGCAAGAGCGACCGCGCGGCGTTGCTTGGCCTGGTCCAGCCGGAGCGGAAGCGGACCGGCTCCGCCGGGGTGTCCGGCGCGGCACCGCGCGACGCGCTGGAGCAGCAGATCGCGAATGTCTGGGGAGATGTGCTGGGCGTGACGCAGCCCGCCTGCGATGTCGATTTCTATGCGCTGGGCGGCGATTCATTGCTGCTGTCGCGCATGATCGCGCGGCTGCGCCAGCAACTGCCGGCGGCAGCCGAGTTGGAGTGGGAGGTGTTGCTGAGGCACCTGCTGCGCGAACCGACGATCCGCGCGCTGGCGGAGCGGTTGCGCCATACGCCGCGCGAACAGCAGGCCGTTGCGGAAGTGCGTTCGGCTCTGGTCCCGCTGTGGGGAGATCAGGCGCCGGGAGGCCGCTGCTGCGTGTTCGTGCATGCCGGCACCGGCAATCTGTTGCCCTACCAGCATCTGCTGCAAGCGCTCGACAGGACGGCATGGCCGCGCGGGATCGGTGTGGAATTGCCGCAGCAGGAGGCATTCACGGACCTGCCGCCGGACCGCGCATTGACCAGACTGGCCGCGCGCTACGCCGTCGAACTGGCGGGGCAGGGCGATGAGTTCACGCTGATTGGCTACTGCCTCGGTGGCTTGCTGGCGGCCGAGATCGCCCGAATGCTGACGGAGCAGGGCAAGACGGTAACCGAACTGGTCGCGATCAGTGCCTACCAGCCGCCGCATGTGGAGGCGGATGCATTGGTCGACTACATCTTCGCCCGCGCGCTCGGCGCATCGCCACAACGCTTGGCGATGCCGGAGGAGCCGTCACTTGCGGCGGCGGTGCGTGAGATCCTGCAAGCCCAGCCCGGCCGGATCGCCCGGCATGCATTCGACCAGCTCGATGACAGGCATTGCGGGGTCAGGGACAGTTTCGCGGCGTGGTCATCGCGGCCGTTGGACCAACGTCTGGCGCAGCTCAGCGCGGGCGGACAGGCCGACGGCATCTATCATCAGCCTGATGGCGCCGATCTCTCGTTTGCGCGGCAGCACGCATTGTTCGGCCACAGCATGGCCTCGGTCGGTCTGCATCGCCCCGACGCCTGGCTTGGCCGCACGGTTCTGTTGCGCAACAGCGCCAGCGATCCACTGTTGCCCGGCACGCCACAGGACGTCGCGGGCTATTGGCGGGATATCTGTCTGGGCGATCTCGTCATCGACGACATTGCCGGCGATCACTTCAGTTGTCTGTCGCGGGCCCATGCATCGAAGTTGGCGGCGCTGATCGCGCAGCATACCCAGCGTGCGGGCGCATGATGCGCAGCGCACCGATCGGGATCCTGGGGGCGAGCGGCCAGGTCGGCCATCATGTGGTCGGCTGGCTGCGGCGCGAGACTGTCGGACCGTTGCGTCTCGGCGGGCGCCGGCGGACCGCCCTCGAGGCGCTACGGCAGTATGCGAACGACGACATCCGTTCGTTGGACTTGAACGACGATCGCGCACTGGCGGAATTTTGCCGCGGCTGCCGGGTGGTGGTGAACTGCGCCGGGCCCTCATATCAGGTGCTCGACCGGGTGGCGCGTGCCGCGGCCGCCGAGGGCGCGCATTACGTTGATGTTTCCGGCGACGGACCGGCGCATGCGTTGCTCCGCGATCACATGCCCGCCGATCCCGGTTGGATCGCAATATTGTCGGCCGGCATGCTGCCCGGACTGGCGAATCTGGTGCCGGCGTGGCTGAGCGATCAGACCGGAGGCGCATTGACGGTCTATGGCGGCGGTGTCGAAAGGATCGGCGGCGCGGCCGCCGCCGATCTGGTGCTGTCATTGCGACCGCAGGACGCCGTGGCGATCGACGGCTACTGGTACGGCGAAGCCGGGGCGAGTTGGGAACTCGGCCGACGTCAAAGCCGCAGCCTTGCGGCGCAGGAAGACGTGCGACTCGATTTCTTTCCGGGCAGGACTGCGATGCTGCCGTATCTCAGCGCCGATGCCGAGCGCCTGGCCATGCGACGCAAGTTCACCACACTGCGCTGGTTCAACGTGTTCAGCGGGCAGCGGCTGCGCGAAACCCTGATCGGTCTGCGCGGCACGAGCGGGGCGCTGAGCGCGGCGGTGCGCGATGTCGAGCGGGCCAGCGAACTCGATGTGCTCGGCATGCGGCCGTACTATGCGATGGTGTTCGTGATCGAACAATCGCAGCAGCCGACCCGGCGAGCCGCCATCGTCACCGACAGCAGCCTGGCGTTGACGGCGGCGACGGCGGTCGCAGCGCTGTGCGCGCTGCTTCGCGGCGAGATTCCGCCTGGCCTGCATTTTGCCGACGATGTGCTGTCGCCGGAGCGCACGCTGGACGACGTGCTGCGTCTGCATCCGGGGACGCGCATCAGTCGTCACACCCTGAGCCAAGCCGAGCTCGAGGAGGGAGCGCTGTGAGCCCCCGGCGACGTGCCATCGTATGCGGGACGAGCTTCGGCCGCTTCTATCTGCAAGCGCTCGCGCAGCATCCGCAGATCGAGCTCGCCGGCGTGCTGTCGACCGGCTCGCGGGCATCCGCCGAATGCGCGGAGCAGTACAAGATCGCGCACTACACCGTGTTGTCCGAATTGCCCTCGGATATCGATCTCGCCTGTGTCGTTGTGCGCGCCGGTGTGTCGGGAGGTCCAGGCGGCGACGTGAGCGAAGCGCTGCTCACCCGCGGCATCCACGTGCTACAGGAGCATCCGCTGCATCCGGCGGAGCTCGCGCGCTGTCTGCGCAGCGCGCACCGCCATGGCGTGCGCTATGGTGTCAATGCGTTCTACCCGACCGTGGCACCGATCGCCCGTTTTATTCAGGCCGCCGAGCTGTTGCGCCGCCACGGGGCGCCGCGGTTCATCGACGGCAGTTGCGGCGCCCAGGTGCTGTATCCGCTGCTCGACGTTGCGGCGCGGGCGGTCGGACGGCTTCGCCCATCGGCGTTGCTGCCGTTCGAGCCTCGCCGGTGTGGTCCCTATACCAGCCTCCACGGTGATATCGGCGGGGTGCCGTGTACGCTGCGCGTGCAAAATCAGATTCATCCGGCGGATGCCGACAATCACGCTCTGCTGTTGCATCGCCTGACGCTGGGATTCGACACAGGCATTCTCGCGCTCGCCGATACCCACGGTCCGGTGATCTGGAGTCCGCGTCTGCATACCCATCGCGATGACACCCACCGGCTGGTCTTGCGCGGGTCCGGAACCGAACGGCTCGCTGTGCCGTCGAGCGAACTGCTCGTGGGCACCGAGCCCGGCACGTTTCGCGATGTGTTCGATGTGCTGTGGCCGCAGGCCATCAATCGGGCGGTGAGCAAGTTCATCGCGTCCTGGGGTGATCCGTCCGCCGCGGCGCGGTCGGCGCAATGGGCGAGCGGACTGACCGCTTTTTGGCATGACGTGTCCACGGCGCTGGGCTCACCCGAATTGATCTACCCGGACGCGCCGCCGCCGCTCGACCTGGCTGCGCTTCTTCCAGGCATTGGAGAAAACCCGTGACGTGGACCGATGGATATCTGCGTTTCTACCAGCCGCGGCCGCAGGCCTCGCGGCTGCTGATCTGCTTCCCCCATGCCGGCGGTGGCGCCAGCGCGTTCCGCAGCTGGCCGTTCCTGCTGGACGACGACACCGACGTCGCCATCGCGCAATATCCGGGCCGCGAGGATCGCTTCGGCGAACCGCGCGTCGAGGATATGGACACCCTGCTCGACGAGCTTCTGAACGAAGCGCTGGCGCATGTCGAGCGCCGTCCGTTCTGTCTTCTTGGTCACAGCATGGGCGGTGCCGTCGCCCATGAACTGGCGATGCGTCTGACCTCGCGCGGAGCCCGCCCTCGTCGTCTGGTCGTGTCGGGCCGGCAGCCACCCAGTCATCATCCGCTGGACAGCACCATTCACCAGAGCACCGATTCGGAATTGCTGGCCGAGTTGTTGCGCCTCAGTCCGGACAATGAGGCGCTGGCGCAGGAGCCGGAGCTTGCGGCGTTGCTGCTTCCGGTCGTGCGCGGCGACTATCGCCTGATCGAACGCTATCGCCCCGGCACCTGTCCGCCACTCGATTGTCCGATCACCGTGCTTGCTGGTGAACAGGATCCGGAGCTGAGCCGCGAGGCGGCGCATGCCTGGTCGGCTTACACGCGCGGCAATTGCCGCGTGCATTTTTTCCCGGGTGACCATTTTTTTATCGCCAGCCAACGTGCGCAGGTCGTGGCGACGGTGCGCCGGGCAATGCTCGACGAGGAGTTGACATGAGCGACTACTATTCGCCGGTTGCGGAGTTCTACGATCTGGTCGCGCGCACGCATGGCGAGGGCGAACTGAAGCTCCGCGAGAGATTGCGGTTACTCGATCCGGCCGGTGGTCCGGTTCTCGATATCGGCGCCGGCACCGGGCGCACGACGCTGGCGGTCGCAGAAACCGTGCCGGATGTCGAGATCCTGGCGGTCGAGCCAGCGCCGGCGATGCGGGCGATGCTGATGAACATGGTCGTCCGCGATCCCGCACTCTCGCGCCGCGTCACGGTCATTGCAGAGCCGGTGGAAAATTTGACGCTCCCCGAGCGTCTCGGCGCCGTGATCGCCTATGGCGTTCTGGGCCACCTCGATTTCGAGGCTCGCCAGAGGCTGTGGCGAAGCTTGCTTCCGCGGCTTTCGAGCGGCGCGCCGATCTTCGTCGAGTTGCTGCCGATCGAGAAGCCGATGCAGTTGCCGACATTGCCGCTGGCGAGCGCGACGATCGGCCGCCGCAGCTACACTGCAACCCTCGACGGCGAGCCTGGCGAGGGCGACATCATGCGCTTGACATCAACCTGGGTGACCACCGGCGGACCCAGCCCTCCACAGACAATCCGCAACACCAGCATCTGGCACACATTCGGGCTGGACGATCTCGCCCGGGAGACCGGGCTCCGGGCCGAGCGGCTCAGCCAGCAGGCGGGAGTTCTCTATGTCTGACGCGACAAGCCCCTTGCGAACCGTGCTGCTGCCCGACATGCGCTATCCGGACGCCGTGCGCGCCCGCTATCGACAACGCGGATACTGGGACGAAGAGACTTTACCCGATATCGTTCGGGCTTGGGCAATCCGCCATGGCGGGCGAACGGCGCTCCTGACGGCGCGCGACGATTGGGATTTCACCACGTTGGTCGCGCGCGCCGACCGGTTCGGGCGCCATCTGGCGGGCCGCGGGGTCGTCGCGGGCGAAGCGGTCGTGTTGCAGCATCACAACGATACGGACTTCGTCGTCGCGCTGCTGGCGCTGCTTCTGCTCGGGGCCGTGCCTGTGTTGGCACTGCCGGCGCACCAGCAGCGCGAGGTGACGCATGTGGCTGAACTCGCAACGGCGGTCGGCTATCTTGGCACCGAGCAGGCGGGCATCGACACAGCGGTATTGCGGTCCGCGGTGTCGAGCCTTCGCTTCTCGCTGCTGGGATCGCCGAATCGGCGGTTTGCGGATTGGCCGGACGATGGGACGGGTCCATTGCCGCGGCCCGTTGTATCTCCGGAAGACGTGGCGCTGCTCCTGCTGTCCGGCGGCACGACCGGCATGCCGAAATTGATTGCTCGCACCCACGCCGATTACATCTACAATTTCCGCGCCAGTGCGGAGCTCTGTGCGGTCACCGCCGAGGACCGCTATCTGGCGGCGTTGCCGATGGCGCACAATTTCCCGCTGGGATGTCCCGGGATTCTCGGTACGCTGGATCGGGGCGGCGCTGTCATCGTACCGCCTAGTTCGGCGGCGGAGGAGGCGTTCGAGAGCATCGCGGGTCACCGTGCGACACTGACGGCGCTGGTGCCCTCGCTGGCCGCACTCTGGCTGGAGGCGTCCGAATGGGAACAGCCCGATCTGTCCTCTTTGCGCCTGTTGCAGGTCGGCGGCGCCAAGCTCGATGCCGTCGCCGCCGATCGGCTGGCGTCTGCATTTCCCTGCCGTCTCCAGCAGGTGTTCGGCATGGCCGAAGGTTTGCTGAATTTCACGCGGCTGGACGATGCGCCCGAGGTGATCGCCGCGACCCAGGGACGGCCGCTATGCGACGCTGACGAGGTGCGGATCGTTGATGAGCGCGGGCGGGATGTGCCGGCCGGCGAGATCGGCGAGCTCCTGGTCCGCGGCCCCTATACGATCCGCGGATACTATCGGGCGGCGGATTACAATCGCCATGCCTTCACGTCGGATGGATTCTATCGCAGCGGGGATCGCGTGCGGCGTTTGGCCAGCGGTCACCTGATCGTCGAAGGACGGATCAAGGATGTCATCAACCGGCACGGTGAATCGATCGCGGCGGATGAAATCGAGACCTGTTTGCGCGATCATCCCGCGGTTCGCGATGCCGCGGTGTTCGCCGACCCGCAGGCCGGGCATGACGAGGCCGTTCATGCCGTTGTCATCTGCGACGATAGGGATCTCACCCTGAACGATATCCGCGCATTCTTCACGCGCCAACGGGTCGCGGCCTACAAATGGCCCGACAAGCTGTCGCATGTCGAGCGGTTCCCGCTCACGCCAATCGGGAAAGTCGACAAGCGGCAGCTGGCGACAATCCTTCGGGAATCGGTGACGTGACATCGCCCGGATGTGTGTTGCCGCTTCGGCGGTCGTGAACCGCCATGATGCGGGTTTCGCTCTTTAGAGGCAAAGTAAATCGTTGTAGTTGTCGGATTATTCGATCTCTCCCTAGAATGCTGTCCTGCAGCAACAGGGACTAGCGCCGGCCGAGTGTCCGGTCGCTATTGGCAAGATGAGTGTAGCGCTTGGACGTCGATCCGATCGGGCTGTCATTGCGAACGGCGATCGGTACTCTCCCTCAAGTTTGGCCGATATCGCCAGCGAATGGGGCTATAGCTGCGAGATGTCGGGACCAACCGATGTGAGGCCGACGCAGGAGGATTCGTCCCTGGCCGCCGGCTTCATCGCAACGCAGAAGCTGCCGAGCGGATTGCACGTCTGCGCCAGCGATCTGACAACGCTGCACGACAACGAGCGGATGGGTCTCGCCAAAAGATCGCTCACGATTGCGATCAATCTTGACGGGTCGTCGATCACTTATGAAATCGATGACGACCAGACGGTCAGTCTGGTGGCGGAGAGCGCCGTCGCACTATCGGCGGCCGACGATATGCGCATGACGAGTAGCTACCGACGCGGTGACAGCTCCCGCATTCTGGTCATCCAGGCCTGTCCGGCCAGCGTAATGGACACCGAGCTCGCCGAGCATCTCGATGCGCATTTGCAGGAGACGACGGCAAAGCCGGTACCCATGAGTTGCCGTGCCCGCGCGTTGACCCGCGAACTGTTCGCCCCGGAGCATACCGGTCTGGTCGGACGATTGTTGGCCGAGAGCTGTGCGCTGGAGTTGCTGGCATGTGCCATCACGGCCCAGCAGGCCCAAGGCAGGTCGACGGGTTGTCCGATTCATTCCCGCGATGTCGCAAAAATCCACCGGGTGCGCGACAATCTGCTCGCCAATCTCGACGCAGAGCATCACCTCTGCGATCTCGCGCGCGATGTCGGAATGAGCACGAGCACCCTGAAGTGCAAGTTTGCGGCCGTCATCGGTCAGCCGGTCTTCCAGTTCTTGCGCGACAAGCGGCTCGCGCGTGCGCGCGACGGGCTGCAGCATGAAGGCTGGACGGTATCGCAGGCCGCTTACTATGTCGGTTACCGCCACGCCAGCAATTTTGCCACGGCGTTTCGGCGGCGTTTCGGCGTCGCTCCGACCTCAACGCGGCGCTCGTCGCGCGAAGCGTCCGTTACTCAGGCGGCCGAATAGCGGGTCGTATCTTTCGCGGCACGGTATTGCGCGTCGACTGAATGGCGCCTCGAGATTCATCGATGCTTGCTGCGCGCCGGTGCAGGGGATCGCCGGTCCGCATCCGCTGCCGAAGGCCAGCCATCCAGCCGATCCGGTCGAGCGCATCGCGCAGCTTCCTGCATACGTTATCCAACTTATCGCAAACGATAGCGCTCTGGTCTTTCGGTACTCAAAGAGCCTACTCAAGCGGCGGGCGCGAGGCGAAGAAGCGCGCTCGGAGAAAGGCCGATGGAGCGTTACATGCGGTATGGCGTGATCGCCGCGCTTGCGTGCCAGCAATACCTGGCGATCGCGTTCATCTATGCGGCAGTTCCGGTGATTCTGCGGGCCAACGGCGCCAGCCTGCAACTGGTCGGCCTGTTCGGAACGGTGTTCCTTGCCTTCGCTGTCAACTTTCTGTGGGCCCCGGTCGTCGATCGCTGGAGCCTGAACCGTCTCGGACTGCGGCGCTCGTGGATCCTCACAACGCAGGTGGCCAGCGCTGCGGCGATCGTTGCGATGGCGCTGCTCAATCCAGCGATCGATTTCGCTGCGGTTCTCTTTGTTTGTCTCGTGCTGGCGACGCTTGCCGCCACGCAGCGGATCGCGACATTGGGCTACGCCGCGGAGGCCCTCGACAGCGGGGAGCGTCCGTTCGGCGCCGCATTGCTTGGATGGGGAGGGGCCGTCGGCAATGCAATCGGCGGAGCCGTCTTTCTACAATTGATCGAGTGGGTTGGCTGGCGCCAATCCCTGCTCGGCTTTGCTATGCTGTTGCTTGCCTTCGCGGGGTGGGTATTTTTCATCCCCGAGCCCGCCCGGCGCGAGTACGAGGCGTCGATGCCGCGTCGCGCGTCCATCCTGGCGATCATGCGCAACGAGAGCCTTTGGACGACAGCGGTCCTGATCGCTCCCGGCGTTCTTGGCGTCGCGGTGGCGTTCGCGATGGTTCAGCCGCGTCTGGTCGATCTCGGCTTTGGCGCCGCGGACATCGGCTGGATCGGCGCGTCAGCAAATATCCTGACGTTCACGATCATCGCGCCGCTGACCAGCGCGATCGTCGCCCGCCTGCTCCCGCATCGCGGCGTCATCTGGTGCTGCGCAATCCTGGCTGTCGGCTTTGCAGCGCTTTGGTTGATCGAACCGTATGTCGGGAGTCGTGTCGGCGCCGTGGCAGGCGTAGGTATCGTGTTTGCCGCCCTCGCGGTCCAGCACGTCGCATTCACCAATTGGTTTCTCGGTCTCGCACGGCCGGATGAGACGGCGACCGACGTCACGTTCCTGACGTCAATGATGGCGGCATTCGCTTTGGTCGGGTTCGCGGCGAGCGGCTTCATCGCCGCCCGGTTCGGCTATGGCGTTACGTTGATTCTACCCGGCATCGGCTATGCGGTCTCGGCCTTGCTCGCTGCCGCGTTCACGCGTTCACGCCAACCAACGGTCGCGACAGGGGACGAACCGTTGGCAATCGGGCGTACGCAGTAATTGGATCAACGGCCCATGACATCTACATTCGTATCGAATGCTGGAGCCCGGCGGCCGGGTGCTGGCCTGCTCCGGTCGATCCGCGGCTGGCTGTGCCTTGCGATCATCCTGCAGGTGATCTCGTCGGGGCTGGTCCTGGCGCCGTTGATCGGGCTGTCCGAGCTGGCGCCGATCCTCTTGGGCAACGGCGCACGCCAGCACGAGTCCTGGCGGCTTGTGGTGCTTTCGGCCGTATGTCTCGGCGGCGGGCTGGCGTTGCGCGGGTTGGCCGAACTCGTCACCCATCTAGCGGACAACGCATTCGCGCTGGACCTGCGCCAGCGGCTCGCCCGGCGGATCGCGCGGGCGCCGCTCGGCTGGTTGGACGGCAATAGCAGCGGGCAGATCAAGCAAGGCGTCCAAGACGACGTCACCGCGATCCATCATCTGATTGCCCATTCCTACGTCAACCTCGCCAACGCGGTTGCGACCACGCTCTTCGTCTACGGCTATCTGATGCAGGTCGATTGGCGAATGACGCTGGTGGCGCTGCTACCGCTGCCGGTTTCGCTGTTTCTCTACGGCCGTGTCGTGGCCGCAAGCAGCAGCGAGAAGATGGCGCGATATGGCGCTGCGCTGGCACAAGTCAATCACTCCGTGATCGAGTTCGCGCAGGGGATTCCGCTGGTCAAGATATTCGGCCGGCAAGGGCAGGCTCATCAGGCCTATCGCGCGGCGGTGGACGACTTCCTCGCCTTCTTTCTTGCCTGGGTGCGTCCGTTGATCCGGCCGGAGACGCTGTCGTCGCTGGTGATCGCCCCGATTACCTTGCTGTTCCTGGTGCTGACGTGCGGCACGTTCGCCGTCAGTCAGGGCTGGATGCAGGGCATGCAGCTTGTGCCCTTCGCCGTTTTGGGTCTCGGCATCTCGATCCCGATCGCAGCGTTGAGCAGCAGCGCACAGTCGCTTCAGCTCAGTCGGGGTGCCTTTGCCCGGTTATCGGCGCTGCTGAGTATTCCGCAACAGCAGGAGCCTGAGCCGGGACTGCAACCGGACGGCGGTTCGGTCAGTTTCGAACACGTGACGTTCTCATTCGACGGAGTTCGCCGGATTCTGGATGACGTATCCTTGACATTGCAGCCGGGCACGGTGACGGCGCTGGTCGGTCGTTCGGGATCTGGAAAGTCGACGTTGGCGAAGCTGCTGCTGCGTTTTCATGCGCTCGAGAGCGGCCGCATCACGCTCGGCGGTCGCGACATTGCCACGATCAACTCCCGCGACCTTTACCGGCATGTCGGCTTCGTCTTTCAGGACGTGCGGCTGCTGCGCATGAGCGTGCGCGACAACATCGCGCTGGCACGACCGGATGCGAGCGACGAGGAGATCGAGGCGACCGCGACAGCGGCCGATATCCATCGCCGCATCCTCCAGCTTCCGCGGGGCTACCGGTCGGTCTACGGCGAGGACGCGCGGTTCTCGGGCGGCGAGGCGCAACGGTTGAGCATCGCGCGCGCTCTGCTGCTCGATCCACCGGTGCTGGTGCTGGACGAGGCCACCGCGCAGGCCGATGCCGAGGCCGAAGCTGCGATTCAGGCCGGGCTCTCGGCGCTGTTGGCGGGTCGAGGACGGGCTCGAACCGTCCTCGTGATCGCACACAACCTCAAGAGCGTGGTGAATGCCGACCTGATCGCCGTGCTGGACGAGGGCCGAATCGTAGAGACGGGGCAGCACCAGGCGCTGCTCGCCCGCGACGGATACTATGCGCGCATGTGGCGAGCTCAGAATCCCAATACTCAAGCGGAGGCGAGCGAGCGATGATCGTTCGACGGTTGGCCCGGTTGCTCGGGACGGGGAGTGAACCGTTGCTGCGGCGCTATCTCTGGCTGATGCTGATCTGCTGCGTCGTGCAAGGTCTTACCTTCGTGCTCGTCGTACCGATCATGCAGGCGCTGCTGGCTGGCGACCCGCGCGGCGCGGCGCGGTGGTTGCCGTTGCTGGCCCTTGGCACCTTCATGACATGGCTGCTGAACTATGCCGCGACCGTCCGCGGCTTTCGGGTTGCCATCAGGCTGCTGGAGACCCTGCGCCATCGCGTCGGCGATCATGTCGTTTCGCTGCCGCTCGGCTGGTTCACCCCGCAGAACACCGGCCGGCTCGGTATGACCCTGAGTCAGGGCGTGATGGATATCCTCGGACTCCCCGCGCGACAGTTGACCCCTTTGATGCGCGCCACCGTGACGCCACTGGTGGTGGTGGCGATGATGACGTTCTTCGACTGGCGGCTGGCGGTGATGGCTGCCGTGATCTTTCCTGGGGTGGCGCTGGTCTATTGGTGGGCCGGGCGCTTGGGCCGGGACGCTGACCGCGCCGTCGCCAGCGCCGCCGCCGAGGCGAGTGAGCGCATGGTCGAATTCGCGCAGAACCAGGCGGTTCTGCGCGCCTATGGTTGCGGCGATCGCGGTTACGCGATGTTCGACGACGCGCTGCTCGCGCAAAGCCGCGCCAGCCGGCGGCAGCTTTGGCTCGTGCTGCCGCCACTGCTCGCCAATTCCTGGCTCGGCCAGCTCAGCTTTCTCTCGCTGATGGCTGGTATCACCTGGCTCGCAATCGGCAGCGAACCGCAACATTTGGCGACGCTGATCGCGATGCTGGTGCTGATCAATCGGGTGGTTGACCCGTTGACCGAAGTCGCGAACTACAGCGCCGGCATCCGTATGGCATCGGCGCAGATGGAGGCGGTGGAAGCCATTCTGGTCGCCGAACCGCTACCGTTGCTCACGCCGGTGGCGCCGCTGCCCGCGACGTACGACATCGAGCTGGATCAGGTCGGCTTCGGCTATGTCCGCGGAACGCCGGTGCTCGACGCGATCGATCTGAAATTGCCCGCAAACACCACCACGGCCCTGCTCGGGATATCCGGCTCGGGCAAAAGCACGATCCTGCAACTGATTGCGCGATTTCACGATCCTGACCGCGGCGCGGTCAGGATCGGCGGCGTAGATCTGCGCCATCTCGAAAGCGCGGAGTTGATGCGATTGATCGCCCCGGTCTTCCAGGACACCTATCTCTTTTCTGGAACCTTGCGCGAGAATGTCCTGCTTGGCGATCCCGCGGCGAGTGAGCCAGAGCTGGAGCGGGTGGCGAAGCTGGCGCGGCTTGACGAAGTCATCGACCGCCTGCCTCAGGGATTGGAGAGTCAGGTCGGAGAACGCGGCAGCCTGTTGTCCGGAGGCGAGCGCCAACGCGTGTGTATCGCGCGGGCGCTGCTCAAGGACGCGCCGATCATGCTGCTGGATGAGGCGGCAAGCGGGCTCGACGGCGAGAACCAGTCAGCCGTCACCGAAAGCCTCCGCATGCTGCATGGCCGCAAGACGCTTCTGATCATTACGCACCAGCTCGACGCTATCCGGAACGCGGATCAGATCGTGGTGCTCGACAATCATCGCATCGTCGAGCAGGGCACCCATCCGCAACTGCTTGCGGCCGAGGGACGCTATGCGGCGTTCTGGCGCGCGCGTTCGGCATCGGCAGGTTGGCGGCTGCAAGCCTTCGATCAGGATATCGCACCCGACCGGAGCCGCTATGCTTCCGCTTCTCGATAGCTGCGCTTGTGCGGCGGCATGGCCGCTGCCCGACACGGACCTGACGAACCTCGATCTGTTCACAAGCGGCTTTCCGCATCCGCTGTTTACGGCATTGCGGCGACATGAAGGGCCGCATTTTCACCCGGCTACAGCGCTGACGCCGGGACGCGAGGGATTCTGGGTGTTCACGCGGTATCGCGACATCGTCCCCGTTGCGCGCGACAGCGTCGCGTTCTCCTCCGAGAGCGGCGGCGATCGGGAAGGCGGCGGCACCATGATCGAGGACCTGCCCCGTTCGGTCGGGGTCGGCTCGGTGATCAATATGATGGACGATCCAAGGCATCGGGCGTTGCGCCGTCTGGTCGCGCCGGGCATCACCCATGCGAGGATTGCAGCGCTGGAGCCCGTGCTGGCCGATGCGGCGCGGAGCGCGGTCGACCAGGCGGTGCGGCGCGGCCACGGCGATCTCGTCAGCGACATCGCCGCCGAGCTCCCGCTGCTTGCGATTGCGAGTTTGCTCGGCATTCCGCCGCAAGACCGCCACCAGATCTTTGCCTGGATCAATGCGGTGCTCGACTACGCCGATCGACAGCTCGGCGAGACCAGTCAGACCAGCGCGCAGGCGATGCAGCAGTTCATGGCGTATGGACATCGCTTCGTTGAAGCCAGGCGGCAGGCTCCGGGAGAGGACGTCATTTCGCTCGCGGTGACCGGCGAGTTGAACGACGGGCTTGGGCGATTGTCGGCCGTCGAGCAATTGATGGTGTTCAATGTCGTGATGGTCGCGGGCCTCGAGACCACCCGCAACGCCATCGCCGGCGGCATTCGTGCCTTCATCCAGCATCCGGAGCAATGGACCCGCTTGCAGAACCAGCGATCATTGATTGACCCGGCCCTGGAAGAGATCCTGCGCTGGACGTCGCCGACGCCCTACAACCGCCGGACCGCAACCCGTGACGTCGAGATTGGCGGCCGGCTGATCCGGCGTGGCGAGAAGGTGACGTTGTGGTGGGCATCGGCCAATCGCGACGAGGCGATTTTCGAGCAACCTTTCGCGTTCGATATCGGCCGGCCGGCCAATCCCCATCTGGCATTCGGCAGTGGCGGTCATGGTTGTCTCGGTGCGCAACTCTCGAGGCTCGAGATGCGCGTCGTGCTGAATGCGCTGCTGGAGCGTGTCGACGGTTTCGACCTCGCCGGTGACACCGAGTGGGTGCGAAGCAACAAGCACACCGGAATCCGGCGCATGCCGGTCCGCTATTCGGAGGCATCGTCACAGTCGGCCCGCCACGGCGCCGTGACTGGTGCGACCGAGGGCCGTTTCTGATCTTCATGGAGGGCTCCAATGCCGCCACCCAAGGCACCGGAATGTTGTGAGAATCTCGGTGACATCCGCGAGGGACTTGATGATTTGGACCGGCAGATCGTCGCGATCCTGAAACACCGCATGGCTTACGTCAGGGCAGCAGCGCAGTTCAAACCGACCGAAGAAAGCATTCCGGCCCCTGAACGGGTGGCCGTCATGCTGGCCGACCGGCGCGCTTGGGCCGATGCTGCGGGGCTACCGGCGGACGGCGTCGAAATGCTGTTTGCGGGGCTGATCCAGTGGTTCATCGACCAGCAGGTTTTGCATTGGCGGACGCTGCACGGCGTTGCGGCCCGAGGGGGATCGCGATGATGTCGCAACCTCCCTCGGACCTGCTGCAATGCCTGACCGAGGCGAAAGGCCGCGTCAATGAAGACCGGCCGGAGATTTTGGCATCGTATTCCATGCCGTGGACCGCCAGCGACCACGCCATCCTCTTCGCGTCGAACCGGTTGATCGAGCCATCGGCGACGCTGTGGGCGATCCCGCAACGGGAGCTTGCGCTGCTTGGGCTGGGAGCGGCGCGTGAATTCCAGGTCGGAGCGGAGACGCCGTGGTCCGCCATTCAGCAGCAATGGTTGCATCTCGTTGAGACAGCCGTCATCCACGGTGGTCATCGGCCGCTGCTGTGCGGCGGCTTTGCCTTTGACCGATTCTGTCCACGCCGGTCGCGGTGGCGGCACTTTCCGGCCGCCGCGCTCACCTTGGCGCGCTTCTGCTTGTCCCGGCGCGGCGGGGCGACCCGGCTCACCATCAATATCCTGGTGACCGCCACATCGGATTGCGTCGCGTTGGCCAACGACGCGATTGCGGATTGGACAAGGATCGTGTCGCGTCGGCCACCTGCGTCATGCGGCGCCGGGCTTGCCGATGCGCCGGATCCCGACGTTGCCGCCGATAGCTGGAAACGCAAGGTGGCGGCGGCCATTGACAGCATTGGTGCCGGCGCAATGGCCAAGGTGGTGTTGGCGCGCACGAGGACCGTACCGCTCACCGTTCCGATCGAGGATATTCTCTCGAACCTGTCCGAGACCCATCCTGATGCCTACCTCTTCGCCTTCGCGCGCCAGGACGCCTGCTTCTTGGGAGCGTCTCCGGAGCGCTTGATCGAGTTCCGCGACGGCTACCTGTCGACCTGGGCTTTGGCTGGCAGCGCGCCGCGGAGCACGGTCCCGGTCGAAGACGCGCGCCTCGGACTGGGCTTGCTGCGCAGCGCCAAAGATCGTCATGAGCATGCGCTTGTGGTGCATGAACTTCGATCGGTTCTGGCCCGCCATTGCAGGCGGCTGCGAATTGCCGAGGAGCCGGACCTGCGCAAGTTGCCGCATGTGCAACACCTGATAACGCCGATCGAGGGGCAGGCACATGATGATCTGCAACTGCTCGCGCTGCTGGAGCAGCTTCATCCGAGCCCGGCGGTCGGAGGTCTACCCCGCGCAGCCGCGCTTGCCCACATTCGGGAACAGGAGGGCTTGGATCGTGGCTGGTATGCTGGGCCGGTCGGCTGGATCGACGACCGAGGAGAAGGTGAATTTGCCGTCGCGTTGCGTTCGGCACTGTTGCATGAGGGATGCGCCACGCTGTTTGCCGGTTGCGGGATCGTTGATGGCTCGTCGCCCGACGATGAATATCGGGAGACCGAAGTGAAGATGCGGACGATGGCGTCGGCGCTGAGCAGCCGTCCATCGATGTCGCGACGCTACGGATAGCATGGCGGTTCTCACGCTATTCTCCGCCGACCTTGATGATCCGTCGCTTAGCGATGCGTCGGTCGCGAGCTGTCTCGACACGGCGGAGCGGGCAAGGGCGGGCCGCTACGCGCGACCAGAGCTTGCGCGGCGGTTCGTGGCGGGCCGGGTGATGATGCGCCACGCCTTGGGACGGTTGCTCGGTGTTCGGCCCGTGGACGTCGCGATAGCCTACAATGCCTGGAATAAGCCGGAACTGAAGAACGGTCCGTTCTTCAATCTATCGCATACCGGCCGGGCCGCACTGTTCGCCCTTGATGAACTGGCGCCGGTCGGCGTGGATATCGAAACCGATGATCCGGCGGCGGAGCAAGGATGGTTTGATGCGATCCTCTCCGACCGGGAGAGGGCAGAGATCACCGCTGGCTGCCCCGCCGCAATGTTGCTTCGCCTGTGGGTACGCAAAGAGGCTATCGTGAAAGCCATTGGTTGTGGCTTCTCACTGGCCCCGGATACGCTGGATGTCGGGCTTTGTGAGGTCGACATACGCAATTGGCGAGCGATCGAGATCGGTCTGAACGGTGGTTCGAGTTCTCTTGTCCTTCTCGATTTGCCCGGCCGTGAGATCGGAGCAGTTGCGAGAAAATGCGGCCCCCCCGCCCACATCGTTCGGACGGCATTTACGCGGGAGTGCGGCTTGATTGCCCGGTAGCGTCGGCGATTCTTGCAGGTATGCGCCATCCGGCGTCGATCAGATTGAATTCCATCCATTCGGCCGACGAAGCTCGCCGAGGCGTACAAGAACTGGCGGCGCCAGCTTCGAGGCGTTCCTGGTTACTGCGTGTCCGTTCAATCATCGATTGCCCGCAGCGGCTATCACCGTCCGGCCGCCCGGGACGGACGGTGGCGGCCGATATCCGTCGCGTCAGCGTGCCGGCGACCCCGGCTCGTCCGCGCGCCATCGGATGACTGGGCTCGCTTCGGGCGCGTTGCCCGATTAGCCATACCAATTGAGGTTAATTCCGTGGTGCTGTTGACGGCGCTTCGGCCTCGTCTCCATGTTGCGCCTATTGCAAAATGGCGAGGCACCACATGCCTGTTGAGTTGATGATTTTATCGATCGTAGTGATTGCCGTCGGTGCGATTTCCAGCACGCTCTATGTGAGACGGCAGGACGTCCTGCATGGACCCTACATCAAGCGAGACCCCACCAACGGGCATGCGGCCTGATCACATGAACATCCTTCGATGGGTAGGCGGAATCCTGCTGGTGGGCTTCTGCGCCGCAAGTTTGATGGCTGTTCTGACCGTCACGAAACGGATCGCGGTGGAGCGGCCGAGCCCGTCGCTCAAGCTGAAGCAGATCGACGGAAGGACTGCCGTCACCGGGTTCGAGGTGCCAAGCCCGATCGTTCGTCGCATTGCTTGACCTCGCATCCGGACGAGCTAGCCGAATCTGTTGATCGGTCGGAGCCGGTGCGTTCATGCCGGTTACGCGGTCGTCGCGACCGTGGCGGCGAAGATGGCTCTGTCATGCGCCGCGATCCCGTGGCTGTGGAGACAAGGGCCGCCATTGAGGGTTCGTCTCGATGCCCTCGTATTGTCTCCCAACTCGCCTGAAGCTCCGTCGGCACCAATCGGTCTCGCCGCCGTCCTAGCGGGCCTGCGCGCGAGTCCAAGACAGCTTCCATTCGGCTGGCCTATCTGGTCCTTGGCGCGCCGCCGCGTCTCTGCGAAGCGTCGATCCGGGAACAGCGCTCGAGGTACCAATGAGATTTGCTGGACGAAATGCACTGGTGACCGGTGGTGGAACCGGTATCGGTGCGGCGGTCGCGCGGCGTCTTGCCGCGGACGGCGCCAGGGTCGCGGTCATGGGGCGGCGCAGCGAGCCGCTGCGGGAGCTTGCCGATCAGACCGGGTGCCTCGTGGTGCAGGCCGACGCCGCGGATGGCGCTGCGGTCCGCGCCGCGCTCGGCGAGATTCAGGGCAAGCTTGGCAAGCTCGATATTCTCGTCGCCAATGCCGGTGGTCATGGGGTCGGCCCGACCATCTCGATGACGGACGAGACCTGGGCGCTGTCGACGCGCCTCAACCTTGACACGGCTTTCGTTTGCGCGCGCGAAACCCTTCCCGACCTGATCGAGCGACGGGGCGCCATTGTGATCGTTGCGTCGATCGCCGGCCTGTTCGCAGGCCCGCAGGCCGCCGGCTACGTCACCATGAAACATGCCTGTATCGGCCTGGGCAAATCGCTGGCCCGTGACTACGGCCGCAAGGGCGTGCGGACCAACACGGTCTGCCCGGGCTGGGTCGCGACGGCCATGGCCGACGAACAGATGCAGGTGCTGGTCGAGAAGCACCGGCTTTCCTCGATCGAAGAAGCTTATCGCCTGGTGACCAAGGACGTGCCGCTCGGCCGGCCGGCAACGCCGGAAGAGGTTGCCAATGTCGTTTGCTTCCTGGCCTCGGACGAAGCGAGCGCGATGAATGGCTCGATCCTGACGGTCGATGGCGGCGCCACCGTGGTCGATCTGCCGACGCTGGCGTTTGTCGAGTAAGGAGGACGTGTGAGATGGAGCAAGCAAGCAGGCCTGCGGACTGGAAACATTTCGATGACTTTGCCGCCGGCATCGCCACCAATCGCCTGCCGGTTACGGACAGGCTCGCGGGCAAGTCGCTCGATGTCACGCTGCAAAACGGGCGTGCGGTCAGACTGAACTTCGCCTCTGCAGATCGGGTTGAATGGGCGGAGGGGAGCGCAGCCGGGCAGGACTGGTACGAGGCGATCGATGTCGCGCCGGACGTGCTCTTCATCAACATGACGTTCTCCGGGCGCCCCGATGAGGACGAGGCCTTCATCGTCAATCTCAGGACGCGTCGGGTCCTTTCGGTGCGGGAGCGGGTGCGGCCTGCGAGCGAAGCGCCTGGTGAGCCCCGCGTGCGGCAAGACTATACGCCCGGCATCGTCGGCGACCCCGCGGTTCCGGCCACAGGGATCGAGCCTGCGCCGACGCGGGATCTGATCGGGCTGACCGCGCATTACGAATACAGCCCGCAGCACGTCTACGAGCACGTCTATCTGAGTTCACAGCGCTATGCTTGGCAGAACATCGTCGGCGTGCAGCGCGGGCACGGCGACGTCGATTTGGCCACCACCTACAAATTCGATCACAACCAATATGTGTTCGGGTTTCGTGAGTTCATCATCCCGGTGGCGTCGATCTTCTTCTACAATTGGGACGACATGCGTTCGACCGGGAAATTTCTTGGCGTGACCAGCCAGGGCACGATCGAGAACAAGCCCGCCGGCGCGTTCATCGAGATGAAGTCGCGGACCGCCTACGACGGCAACAAGCAACCGGTTTGACGGGAGGCAAGGCGAAGTGAGCGCGAACTACGATGCAATCAAGGCGCATTACGCGGCGTCCGACCGCAAGGATGTTGCGGGCATGATGGCGCCCATCACTCCCGAAACGCGCTGGACCGAGATGGCAGGCTTTCCGTATGCGGGCACATATGTCGGCGCCGGCGCCATCGTGGACGGCGTCTTCAAGCGCATCGGCGAGGAGTGGATCGACTATACGTTCGCGCTCGAACGGCTGATCGATGGCGGTGCCACCATCGTCGGTGTCGGGACCTATTCGGGCCGTTACAAGCAGACCGGGAAATCGATGACGGCGCGCGTGGTGCATGTTTGGGACATGAACGAGGGGCGGGTCGTTCGCTTCGAGCAGTTTGCCGACACCAGCCTCGTTGCCGACGCGACGACCTAGAGCCGGGATTCCTTCCTCCTCGGCCCTCCTCGGCGCGGCTCACGATGTGGGCCGCGTCTTTTTTTGCGGGTCCAGCCTTGCTCGTTTGCGTCCTAGGCAGGCCGCGTCGGAGTCCAAGACGCCTGCGAAGGGCCGGGCCTACTATCCGCCAGCTCGACAAGCGTCGGACGGTTGCGGACGGCTTCGCTCCAAGGAGCGCCGCGATCTCAAACGGACGCGCCGGTGCAACGTCGCCATCCCGCTGGGTGGCCTAAGGAGGGGAAACGCATGAGCTTGAGGAACACGATCCTGGGAATCGTTACGGCAGCGCTGCTCGGCTGTGCCGGCGGCGTGGCCCACGCGGCGGATGCCAAATGCGGCGCCACCACCGGCAAGGCGGCAACCGGTGAGCCGATCGTGATCGGCGGAATCGTCAGCGTCACCGGACCGGATAATTTCAGCTCGTCCGGCCTGGCAGCCGCGGCCTACTTCAAGTGCCTGAACGCCAATGGCGGCGTCAACGGACGTCCGATCAAGTACCAGATGGAAGATGACGGCTGGAATCCCGAGCAGTCGTCGCAGGTCGCAGCCAAGCTCATCCGCGATCAGAAGGCCGTGGCGCTGGTCGGCAATATGAGCTTTGTCGATTGTGGTGCGAACCAGGGCATCTACGAAAAGGAAGATATCATGGTCATTGCGGGGGTCGGTGTCCCGCGCGACTGCTTCTTCCAGAAGAACTATGCACCGACCAACGCCGGCCCGCGCGTCAGCAACACCAAAGCCGTGATGGATGTGGCGCAGACCTATCCGGGCAAGATCAAGCGCGTCGTTTGCATCGCGCCGAACATCCCGAACCTCGGTGAATGGTCCTGCTCCGGTGCGGTTGCCTGGATCAAGAAGCAGGGCGGCGACGGCAAGATCATCACCTTCGATCCCGGCTCGCTCGATGCCACCTCGGTCGTCCTCGAGGCAATGGCCTTCAAGCCTGACGTCATCAGCGTTGGCACGCCCAAGGGCCTGGCTGTTCCGATCTTTGCCGCTGCGGAAGAGCAGGGGCTCGCCGACAAGGTGCATTTCACCGGACCCGCCTCCCTGTACAATCCGGACTTTCCTCGTGCGATCGGAAAATACTGGGACGGCAAGGTCACCGTGGACATGGAGCTGAATGCGGCCGATGCGGGCACACCCGACATGCTGAACTGGCTCGCGGTGATGGACAAATACGGCCAGGCCTCCGATCCGAGGGACACGTTCTCGCAAGCCGGTTACCTCGCCGCACGGGTCACCGCTGAAACCCTGCTGAAGATGGATGCCGCCAAGATCGATCGGAAATCGGTGACGGCGGCTCTGCGCAACATCAAGCGGTTCGAAAGCGATATGTGGTGTTCGCCCTGGTATGTCGGCGACGGGCCTCGTCACAACGCAAATCATGCGGGCCCCGTGTCATTCGTCAAGGACGGCAAGCTCGTGGCAAAGCCGGTGTGCATCGAGTCGGAAGATCCCGAACTCGACGACGTGCACGCCTACGAGAAGACGATCGGCATCGCGAAGTAGCAGCCATGCCTGATTTCACGCCCTTTCTCGTTTCGGGCCTCGCGACGGCGGCAACCTACGTCCTGTCCGGCGTCGGCATCGTGGTGCTCTACCGGGCTGCGGGCGTTGTCAATTTCGCCCAGGGCGCCGTCGGTGCCCTGGCGGCCTTTATCTCCTGGTCGATCGTCGAGCACGGAGGGCCCCCTGGCTGGTCGTGGGTCGTCGGCGTCACTGCCGCCGCGCTCGTCTCGCTGTTCTATGGTCGGGTCATTGCACCCCGCCTCGCCTACAGCGATCCGATCATGCGTGCGGTGGCAACGCTGAGTTTTGCGCTGATCCTGCTCGGCTTCATGGGTTACGTCTGGGGGGAGGCGCCACGCCGGCTTCGCCTGCCCACGGATACGATGAGTTTCGAGCTCCTGGGCGTCCGGATCACGATGACGCGGGCAATTGCATTCGGCCTTGGCGTGCTGGCGACCAGTGCCGTGATGTTGTTTCTCGCCTATAGCCGTATTGGCCTTCAGATGCGCGCGCTCGCCAGCAACCGCGATCTCAGCGCGATGCTCGGGGTTCGCGTGCTCCGCGTCGACAGCTGGGCGTGGGTGATCTCCGGGCTGCTGGCGGGCGTCAGCGGCGTGTTGCTGGCCGATTTGCAGCGCTTGAGCGGGCAGGCTCTCACCTTCGCGGTGATTCCGGCGATCGCCGCCGCGGTGCTCGGGCGCTTTGTGTCCCTGCCTGCGACCGTCGCCGGCGGCCTGGTGATCGGGGTCTGCGAGGCACTGCTGACGCCGGTCCCCGTGATCGGGCCGTTCCGCACCGCGATCCCCTTTCTCTTTGCGGTTGGCGCCATGCTGTGGATGCAGCGTCGCATGACCTTCGTCTACAGGTGAGCTGGCGTGACTGATCGAAGCCTGGAGGCAACCGCACTGATTCCCATTTCACGATTGCCGTTGCGCGAGCTTGCCATGTGTGCCGGAGCGCTTGCCGCGCTCTATTTCCTGCCGGCTGCGCTCAGCGACTACTGGCTGCGCACGCTGATCTCGGTCACCGCGCTCACCGTCGCCAGCTTGAGCGTCAGTGTGCTGTTCGCTCAGCTCGGCATGGTCTCACTGGCCCAGTATGGCCTGCTCGGAGTCGGCGGCTGGTTCGCGCTCAGAATATCGCATGGCCTCGGCGTACCGTTCGAGCTCGCGCTGCTGACGGGCGGCTTCGCCGCGACGCTGGTTGGGCTGGTCATCGGCCTGCCCGCGCTGCGGATGCGCGGGCTTTACCTGGCGATCATCACCTTGATGATGGCCGGTGCGATCCAGGTGCTGATCAGCGCGTTCGGCTTTCCGGATGGAGGCTCGGGCATCCTCGGCAAGAGCACGGGAACGCGGATGATGATGGTGCGTCCCTTCCTCGCGCAGAACGATGAAGCCTATCTGCGTTATGCCATCGTGATCGCAGCGCTCTGTTACCTGCTCGTGCTGTTGCATGTTCGTGGGCGACCGGGCCGCGCATGGGCGATGATCCGCCGCAGCGAAGTCTGCGCGCTGGCCGGTGGCGTCGACATCACCGCCTACAAGGTGCGGGCCTTTGCGCTGGCTGGCTTCCTTGCGGGAATTGCCGGTGGACTGCTCGCGGGCGGCGTCGGCCAGCTCGATGCAAGCGCATTCCCCGCCAGCCAGTCGATCATGCTGTTCGCGCTGACCATCGTCGGCGGGGCCTATTCCTGGTTCGGCCCGATCATTGCCGGGTTGCTGCTGCGGGCATTCCCGGCGCTGCTGAACGACTTTCGTGTCGACGGCAATATCGCGACCATGATCTTCGGCCTCGGCCTGCTGCACGCCTTGATCACGGCGCCGCGTGGCGTCGCCGGCCAACTGGCGGATCTGGTTCGGACGGTTCGCCGGCTCTTGCGCGGCAAGCGAGAGGCCGAGCCATGATCGAGATCGACGATGTCACCGTGCAATTCGGCGGCGTGCTCGGCTTGAACGCCTTGACCGCCAATCTGGCGGAGCCGGTCACCGGCCTGGTCGGCCCGAACGGCGCCGGCAAGACCACCTTGATCAACGTCCTTTCCGGATTCGTGCGGCCGACGAAGGGCCGCGTGCGGGTCGATGGGCGAGACCTGAAGGATATTCCCATTCGCAAGCGCGCCGCGTTTGGCCTCCGCCGAACCTTTCAGAATGAGCAGATCGTCGAGAATCTGACCGCCGGCGACAATGTTGCCGCGGTGCTCGACAACGTGCCGACGGACGGCCAGCCGCAGCGGTTGTTGATCGACAAGGCGTTGGACTTCGTCGGTCTTCTCGCCAGGCGCAATACGCCTGGACATGAGCTGAACGCCTATCAGCGCCGCATGCTGGAGATCGCGCGGGCGACCGCAGGCCTACCCCGATTGATCATGATGGACGAGCCCGGAGCGGGGCTTGCACAGCATGAGAGCGAGCACCTGCGCGACGTCATCAAGGCTATTCACGGTCATTGCGGCGCGCAGGTGCTGTTGGTCGATCATGACGTCGATCTGATCTCGGCAACCTGCACGGCGACGCTGGTGCTTGATTTCGGCTCCGCGATTGCGTGCGGGCCGACCGCCGAGGTTCTTGCCAATCCCAGGGTCAGGGCGGCGTATCTCGGGGTCCTGGAGCAAGCGACGTGAGCGCCGGACTGAACGTGCAGGGCCTCAATATCGCTCGGAACGGCAAGGCCGTGCTGCACGATATTGATCTCACCGTGTCGCCGGGGAAGATCACGGCCTTGCTCGGCGCCAACGGAGCCGGCAAGAGCAGTCTGGTTCTCGCCATCGCCGGCGTGTTGCCCGCCACGAGCGGTTCGATCGCGATGGATGGCCGGTCTCTCGTCGGGCTACGGCCGGAAGTCGTCCGCGCCGGCGGCGTCGCCGCGGTGCCCGAAGGCCACCAGGTGCTGAACGATCTGAGTGTCGAGGACAATCTCAGGGTCGCAGGCAGCCATCTTGCGCGCGCCCGGCTTGAAGCCGCCCTCGATACGGCACTCGCCACCTTTCCGGAGTTGCGTGATCGCCTGAAGGCGAGATCGGGCAATCTCTCGGGCGGGCAGCAGCAGATGGTCGCGCTCGGGCAGGCGATCATCGCGCGACCACGTTATCTGCTCGCGGATGAACTGTCGTTCGGTCTCGCGCCTGTCGTGGTCGCGCGTCTGGTCCCGGTCCTGCAAAACCTCGCCGCGCAAGGTGTCGGCGTCCTCCTGATCGAGCAGTTCACCCACATCGCGCTCAAGATCGCGGACGCGGCCTATGTGATGGAGCGCGGCAGGATCTGTTTTGCCGGCGCGCCGCAGGAACTGATCGACAAGCCGGAAATCCTGCACAGTGCCTATCTCGCGTGACGTCGCGACCAGGATCGGCGGTCGCGCACATGGTTTCCTGCACGATACCGACCATTGACAGGTCCCGGCAGGTGCTTAACATGTTATGAAAAGGCCGCCGAACGGCCCTTCCAAGGGAGGAGCGCGTGCAGCTCCAGGAGTTTAGCAACTGGACTCCGCAAGTCTGGAGTCAAGCGCCGTTCGAGGAGTGGAGACACAAGCTCCACTCGGTCTGCGGACGATTCAATCCATTCGGGTGGGAAAAGCGCAACCTGGTCAATGGCGGCGTGCTGGTGCGCGATGCGGCCGGCATGGAGATCGCCCAGGTTGCCGGAGACATCGGCGTGGTTCGTCGCGACGAGCACGACATTCGCCACGATTATGGCGAGTATTTCTTCCTGCTGGTCCAGTTGCAGGGCACCTGCGGAGTTGAGCAGCAGGGACAGCAGAGCATCATCTCGCCGGGGGACTGCATCCTGGTCGATTCCTCGCTGCCGTCGAACTTCTACTTCAACGGCCAATTCATCAATCACCTGTCCGTGCATCTGCCCCGGCAATTGCTGCTTGCGGAACGGCCGAACGATTTCGAGGTGTCCCGGCGCCTGGGTGCCGAGGACCCGATGTCGACCATGCTGCGGGCGCTTGTCGCCAAGATGTTGCAGACGCCTGCCAGCCACCAGCGATCGGGCGAATTGCGGCAACTCCTGCTCCACGCGACGCGGCAGGCGTTCGCCACGGATACTGCCGGAGTACCCCTGTGCCCGAAGGAACGTGCCTCGGGCCGGCTCGAGTTCGCGCGCGCGCTGGTCGACCGTCATCTCACTGCGGAGTGCCTGACGCCGCAATGGCTCGCCGGCCGTCTCGGCGTGTCGATGCGGACCCTGCAAGAGGATTTCAGCACGGTCGGGACCACCATCACGAGCTTCATTCGCGATCGCCGTCTGCGACTTGCGAGGGATCGGTTGATTGAGAAGCAACGCGGTGCCGAAGGCGGGACCATTGCCGAGATCGCATTCTCATCGGGGTTCAACGATATTTCCTACTTCAACCGATGCTTCAAGAAGGCCTTCGACTGCTCTCCCACGGACGTGGTGCGCCGATAGTCGCGCTTCCGTCCAATCGGGGCCGCGCCCTATTCCAAGACAGCAGCTCCATGATCGTCTTTCCTCGGTCGCATTCCATGCGCTTAGGAGACCTTCGCATGCAGCGCTCAAGCCTGGTCATCGGTGGCCGTAAAGTAGAGACGCCCAGTTCCCTGGGCGTGATCAATCCGTCGACTGGCGTCGTCGTCGGCGCCATGCCGCTTGCCACCGCGAGGGATCTCGATTCCGCGATATCCGCCGCGACCAAGGCATTTGCCGCCTGGAAACAGACCTCCGAAACCGAACGGGCCGACGCGTGTCGAGCCGTCGCGAAAACGATCGAGGCGCATGCCGAAGAGCTCGCCCGCCTGCTCACGCTCGAACAGGGCAAGCCGCTCAACGGCCTCGGATCTCGCTTCGAGATCGGCGGAGCGGTCGCCTGGACGCGCTTCACGAGCGATCTGTCGCTTCCGGTGGAGGTCTTGCAGGACGGCGCCGAAGGGCGCGTGGAGCTGCATCGCAAGCCGATCGGCGTGGTCGGCTCCATCACGCCCTGGAACTGGCCGGTCATGATTGCATGCTGGCACATCATTCCCGCGATCCGGGCGGGCAATACTGTCGTCATCAAGCCTTCGCCATTGACCCCGCTCAGCACGATCCGACTCGTGGAGCTGATGAACGAGACGCTGCCGCCTGGCGTGGTCAACGTCATCACCGGCGAGAACGAGATCGGCAGCCTGATGTCGTCGCATCCGGGCATCGCGAAGGTGACGTTCACGGGCTCGACGGCGACGGGCCGCAAGATCATGCAGAACGCGGCAGGCACGCTCAAGCGCCTGACCCTCGAGCTCGGCGGCAATGACGCGGGAATCGTGCTGCCTGACGCCGACCCGCAGAAAATCGTCGAAGGCCTGTTCTGGGGCGCGTTCATCAACGGCGGCCAGACCTGTGCGGCGCTGAAACGGCTCTATGTCCACGACAGCCTCTACGACGCGGTCTGCGATGAGCTCGTCAAGTATGCGAGCCAGGTCGTCGTCGGCGACGGGTTGTCGGAAAAGTCGACGCTCGGTCCGGTGCAGAATCAACGTCAGTTCGACATCGTTTCAACCTTCGTCAACGAGGCCCGCGACAAGGGCGGTCGCGTGCTGATCGGCGGCAATCCCGCGGAAGGACCTGGTTACTTCTATCCCGTCACGCTGGTTGCCGACGTCGACCATGGTTGCCGCCTCGTCGATGAAGAGCAGTTCGGACCGGCGCTTCCGATTGTCCGGTACAGCGACGTCGATGACGCCGTGGCCAAGGCCAATGCGAGCTCGATGGGGCTTGGCGGCTCGGTCTGGGGCACTGACCTTGCGGAAGCGAAGCGTGTGGCAGGGCGTATCGAAGCTGGTTCTGTCTGGATCAACAAGCATGGCGCCATTCAACCCAACGCGCCATTTGGCGGCGTCAAGCAATCGGGATTTGGGGTCGAGTTTGGCGTCGAGGGGTTGAAGGAGTTCACCACCGTGCAGACCGTTTTCTGTTGAAGCGGACGCTGCACGAGTTACGCCGGGGAGGGGAGATGCAGGACTACGACTACATCGTTGCGGGCGGCGGTTCTGCGGGGTGCGTCCTTGCTTGCCGCCTGTCGGAGGACCCCCGCAATCGCGTACTCCTGATCGAAAGCGGCCAGCGGGACACCGACAAGTACATCCACATTCCGGCAACCTTCTTCAAGGTTCTGGAGAAAGGCCGCGACGCACTCTTTTACGCATCCGAGCCGGAGAAGGGCCTGAACGGCCGGCCGTCGATCGTGCCGCAAGGGCATGTGCTCGGTGGCGGCAGTTCGGTGAACGCGATGGTCTACATCCGCGGCTCGCGGCAGGACTACGATACGTGGGCGCAACTCGGCTGCCGCAACTGGAGCTACGACAAGGTGCTCCCGGTGTTCCGCGACCTCGAGAACAACCAGCGGCTCTCGGGCGAGTATCACGGGATCGGTGGCGAGCTTACCGTATCGGACCGGGCCTACGGTCATCCGCTGTCCTGGGCTTTCGTCCGCGCGGCCCAGGAGGCCGGGATCCCCTACAATGAGGATTTCAACGGAGCCCGCCAGGAAGGCGTCGGTTTTTACCAAACCACCACGAACCGCGGCCGGCGGCGCAGCTCGGCGGAAGCGTTCCTGCGCCAGGCTGAACGACGCGCCAATCTGACCGTCAGGACGGCAAGCCGCGTTCACAAGGTGCTGTTTGATGGCAGGAAGGCGATCGGCGTGCGGCTCGCGGACGGGACGACGCTCGCGGCGCGGCGTGAGGTGATCCTGACCGCCGGTGCCCTGGCCACGCCGAAGATCCTGCAACTGTCGGGGATCGGGCCGGCGGGCCATCTGCGCGAACACGGTATCGACGTCGTGTTCGACCTGCCCGGAGTCGGCGAGAACTATCAGGATCATCTGGAGGCGACGGTTCAGTGCGAGACCAAGGATCCGATTTCGATCTTCGGTGAGGATAAGGGCCTGCGCGCTGCGTCCCATATGATGCAGTATCTCATGACCAAGACCGGTCTGCTGACGTCGACGGTCGTGGAGTCCGGCGGCTTCGTCGATACGGCCGGCACGGGCGAACCGGACATCCAGTTTCATGTGCTGCCGGCCTTCAATGGTTTTGCCGATCGGTCGGCTCATCCGGGCCATGGCATCTCGATCGGCCCCTGCGTGCTGCGGCCGCAATCGCGCGGGTCCGTCCGATTGCGCTCGGCGAACCCGACCGACGCGGCTCTGTTCGTTGCCAATTCGCTTGCCGAACAGGCCGATGTCGAGACGCTCGTTCGCGGGGTGCAGATTGCGATCCGCATCTCCGAGGCTCCGTCGCTGGCTCGCCTGATCAAGCGTCGCGTCCTGCCGAAGCCGGGGCTCGAGGCTGATCCCGACGCGCTCCGCGACTATGTTCGCTCGATATCCAAGACCGTGTTCCACCCGTCGGGCACCGCGAAGATGGGCGCGGCCGATGATCCGATGGCGGTCGTGTCGGAAGATCTGCGAGTGCGTGGCGTCGAAGGGCTTCGTGTCGCCGACGCCTCGATCATGCCTCGCCTCGTCTCCGGCAATACCAACGCACCGACGATGATGATCGGCGAGCGTGCAGCGCGATTCATTCTGGGCAAGGAGACCGCCGGTTAGCGGCGGCGGATCTCCGATTTGGCTTGCGGCGGTGCTTCTCTGGCTCGCGCCGTCTTTGCATGAGCGCTTGCTCTCGTTGATCGGCCCGGCAGGGCTCGAACCTGCAACCAGACCGTTATGAGCGGCAGGGGAGGGATGCGGGCGTCGGCTTTTTGGCATTCATTCGACCGTCGGGCCGCGTTTATCGCCCTATGTGCGCACGCTGCGGGGATACGCAAGGTGGCTTTGTCACGCTAGCCAAGTGGTACTGTCAATCCGGTATCGGGCGTTGCAAGGTTTTGTCCATTCGAACCCGCCTCTTCGACGGGACCGTCGCACGAAAACGAAAATCGCCTTGGAGTGTCACGATGGCCGCACCCTCTTCGGGGACTGGCGTTCTGCGCCTGTTCGTATACCTCGGGTGCCTGAGCATGGCGACCGCATACGGTATCTTCTTCACCTTGCCCCTGTACATCAAGGCGCTCGGGGGAGACGAGTCCGTCGTCGGAAACATCCTTCTTGCCGGCGCCTTCGGCACCTTGGGGTGCGTGGGTTTCGCCAATCAGCTCCTCAAGGCGTTTTCGCTCAATCTGTGTGTGGTCGTCGGCGCGCTCCTGTATGCCGTCGGAGCGGCCATCTTCGCCTTCGTCGAAGGCATTTCGCCGATCTACTATCTAGGCGGATTTCTGCTGGGCGCGGGATGGGGGCTCACCTTCACCATCGCTCCGATCATGTTGTCGAGCCTGGTGACCGACGAGAACCGCGCGGTCTTCTTCAGCGTGATGTCGGCGTTCTACGCCATCGGGATGGGTCTGGCGCCTGTAGCGTCGCGCCAGGCGCTCCTGCTCGACATTCCGCAGTGGCGTCTGTTCGCGTTCGCGATGGTCGCCGCGCTTGCTGCGGCCGTGCTCTTCAATCTCGCGGCGTTGCGGCTCCATCAGATCCCGAAGAGATCGCTCGCGTTGTCGGGCGGAGAAAAACGGGCCTTGCGTCTGATCTTCGGGTCGGGTGCGAAATATCCGCTCATCATGGTGTTCCTGGGCGCGTGCATCTTCAGCACGATGACGAACTTCCAGACCACCTTCGCGATTTCGCGAGGGTTGAACTTCTCGGTCTTCTTCATCTGGTACACGRTCGCCGTGATCGGGGCCCGCTTCCTTCTCAGCGGCTCCGTAAGTCGCCGCGATCCGATCAAGATGACAATGGCGCTGCTGGCGACGATGTGCATGGCGCTAGGCTTACTCATGATCACGCGGACCGATCTTCTGTATGCCGTCAGCGCGCTGATCCTCGGGCTCAGCTACGGACTGGTCTATCCTCTCATCCAGGCACAGGCAGTCAACGAATCCGACGAGCGCGTGCGCTCCAAGACGCTGGTCTACTTCTCTCTGTCCTACTTCCTTGGCGTCTACGGTTTTCCGAAGGTTGGCGCCTACATCATCGTCAACAGCGGATATCAAGCGCTTCTCGTGACGCTGTTGGCATTGGCGGCGGCCGAATTGGCGGTGGCTGTCTGGCGCTATTTCGCATCGCGCCCCGCGCTGTTGGAAACCGGTCGACCTTCTTGATCCCAATCGGAGTGCGCCGAAATGATCCGTCACCTGTTGTCGCTGCTGCCGTTTCTTGGATTCATAGTAGGCACGCCCTTCGTGAATCGGGTTGAGCCGCTCATTCTCGGCATGCCGTTGGTCCTCGCCTGGATCGTGCTTTGGATCGTTCTGAGCGCGGTGATCATGGCGATTGTCTACCGGACCGATCCAGCGAACAAGAAATAGAACACGAGGGAAGGAACGCAGCCATGAGCGCACTCATCGTCATCGGTGCCGCAACGGTGATCGCACTGTTCACCGGCATCCTCGCCCGAAAAGGGCGTACCATGAACCTAGAAGAATGGGCCGTCGGTGGACGCAGCTTTGGTTCGATCTTCGTCTTCATTCTTCTCGCAGGCGAAATCTACACGACCTTCACCTTCATCGGAGGAAGCGGATGGGCGTACGGGAAGGGAGCACCCGTCTACTATGTCCTGGTCTACCCCACGCTTGGATACGTCCTGTCGTACTGGCTGATGCCTCCGATCTGGCGATATGCCAAGCAGCATCAGCTCGTCTCCCAATCCCACTTCTTCTCGCACAAGTACGATAGTCCACTCCTGGGAGTTCTGGCCGCGCTCGTCGGGGTGCTCGCCATGGTTCCGTTCCTGATGCTTCAGTTGAAGGGCCTCGGCATTATCGTGTCCGCGGCATCCTATGGCGCGGTCTCGCCGACCCTCGCGATTTGGATCGGTGCGGCGGTCGTCGCTCTCTACGTCATCATTTCCGGAGTTCGGGGCTCCACCTGGAACGCAGTCTTCAAGGATTTTCTTATCCTGTTCATCGTCGTCTTCCTGGGGATCTATCTGCCCGTGCACTACCACGGCAGCATCGGCGGGATGTTCCGCGCGATCGACGCGGCGAAACCGAATTTCCTGGTGTTTCCGGAGACCGGAATGAACATCGCGTGGTTCCAGTCGACCGTGCTTCTGACAGTCCTCGGATTCCACATGTGGCCGAACACGTTCGGAGCGGCATTCACGGCGAAGGACGACAACGTGTTCCGGCGCAACGCGGTCGCGTTGCCCTTGTATCAGTTGATTTTGCTGTTCGCGCTGTTTTCCGGCTTCGCCGTCATTCTGGTCATCCCGGGGTTGACCGGAGGCGAGATCGACTTGGCGCTCCTGAAATTGAGCCTGCAGACTTTCGATCCGTGGTTCATCGGCGTCATCGGCGCGGCCGGCGTTCTGACGGCCTTGGTTCCCGGCTCAATGCTGATGCTTTCCGTCGCCACGGTACTCGCGAATGACGTGTTTCGCGGAGCCATCAGCAAGCAGGTGTCGGACGGCGCCGTGATCAATCTCGCGCGCCTGTTCGTTCCCCTGATCGCGATCGTCGCCGTCCTGCTGGCGATCTCGGGCGGCGATACCATCGTGGCGCTCCTGTTGATGGGATACAGCTTCGTCGTCCAGCTGTTTCCGTCGCTGATTTCCAGCTTGCTGCCGAACAACCGTATCACGAAGCAGGGAGCCATCGCGGGCATCGTCGTGGGCCTCTCGGTCGTCGTCTTCACCTCGGTGACGAAGACATCGATGGCGGACCTGCTCCCCTTCCTGCCGCCCAGCATGCAGGGAGTGAACATCGGCTTCTTCGCTCTGACGACGAACGTCCTGACCATGTTGCTGGTCAGCGGCGTCACCCAATCTCTCCGCTCGTCGGCCGATCCGGGCGGCAGCACGAACCGTCAGGCCGCCTAGAGCTCGTCCGATCATGAAGATCCTACTCGCGCGCATGAGTCACGAGACGAACACGTTCTCGCCGATAGCCACGCCGTTGGCCGCCTTCGAGGACGGGGGGCCGCTATGGGGACAGGATGCGTATGCCAGGCACAAGGGGATGCGCACGCCAATGGCGGCGTTCATCGACGTGGCGGAACGCGTCGGAGCGGAGATCACGGTCAAGGTGACCGCTGCGACGCATCCGAGTGGTCCGGTGGCCGCCGAGGCATTCTCCGCGATCTGCGATCTGATCGTGGACGCGGCTCCGAGCCATGACGGGATCCTGCTCAGCCTGCACGGAGCGATGGTTTCCGAGCAGAGCTCCGACGGAGAGGGAGAACTGCTCGAACGCATCCGCACGAAATGCCCGGGCATACCCATAGGTATCGCGTTCGATCTCCATGGAAACCTGACCCAGAAGATCGTCGACAACGCGGACGTCATGGTCGGCTTCAGGACGTTTCCTCACATCGACATGTACGAATGCGGGGAGAGGGCAGCGACCATCTTGTTCGACATGCTGTCGGGACGCGCGAAGCCGGTCGTCGCCTGGCGACAGCTTCCGATCCTTGCCAACACGCTTATGAGCGCCACCGGCCATGGCGCCATGCGCCGGGCGGTGGAATCCGGCGTCCTTGCCGAGACCCAGGGCATGCTCGCGGTTTCGATCTTCGCCGGATTTCCGCTTGCCGACATTCCGCGGCCTTTCGTCAGCGTGGTGGTGGTCGGAAACGGCGATCGCGGCGCGGCCGACGAAACGGCAGATCGGATCGCCGATCAGATCTGGGACGATCGTGAAGGATTCACCTATGAGAGCGAACCCTTGAGTGAGTCCGTGTCGCGCGCAAAAGGCCTGGCGGCGCGTTCGCGGCGGCCGGTGCTTCTCATCGATCATGGCGACAATTGCACGTCGGGCGGAACCTGCGACACGATGGACGCCTTCGTCGAAGCGACCCGACAGGGTCTTGACGGCCTCATCTTCGGGCCGGTCTGCGACCGGGAAGCCGTAGCTCAACTGATGTGCGCTGGCATAGGCGCGCGCACGACGATCGAATTGGGCAACAAGGTGCCCATTCCCAAGATCGGCTCCAAACGCAAGCCGATACGCGTGAGCGGAGTCGTCCGCGCCCTGACCGACGGACGCTACGTCGTCACCGGCCCGACGTACACTGGCCAGGAAGTCTCCATGGGCCGCTGTGCTGTGCTCGATACGGGGACGGCCCTGATCGTGATCTCGGAGAAGAGAAACGAGCCTTGGGACCTCGGCGTGTTCGAAAGCGTAGGCATAGATCCTCGTCGGGCGCGATTTATTCTGCTGAAATCCAGAATGTATTGCCGGCCGGTGTTCGAGCCGATCGTCGACGGGGTCGTCGAATGCGACAGCCGAGGTGTGACGAGTTCGGACAGTTCGCTCTTCGTCTACGAGAACCTGGAAAGGCCCTTCTATCCCCTGGATGACATGAGATCCTGGCGCGCGCCGTAACCGCGACGCGGGGATGCCATGCCGGACGTGCGAGGCCGGCCTCGAGAAGGCACTCTTCCCGTGGTCCGGAGTCGCGGGACCGATCATGTCCGTGGGCACGAATTTTCCCAGACCGTGTCATGAGACACGCATTGACCGTGCTCGCCGCTTCAAACCGAAGCGGCGATTTTTTTCGTGGTTCGGCCGGCCATACGAAGCGCGCTTGCGGTTTCGCATGGCGCCAGCATTGGTCTTGTCGGAAGGTCGCTCTGGTGTACTCTAAAAGACCACATTTGCTTTCCCGCATGCCGCTACGGAGCGCGCTATCGGAGAAYGGGATGCCAGGCTCGCAGCTCAAGGTTTCGAAAAGGCGCGCTCCGCGGGCGGGCGGCGGATGGGCCGACTTCCTGGATCTTGCGATCGATCACGACAGCGAAATCCCGCTGCTGCAGCAGGTCTGTCAGCAACTGAGACAGGCGATCGTTTCGCGATCCTTGTTGCCCGGAAGCCGTCTTCCGTCGTCGCGTCGMCTKGCCGATCGACTYGGCGTGTCCCGTACCTCGGTCTTGTCGGCCTAYGATCARCTTCTGACSGAAGGTTAYGTGGAAGGGCGCGCAGGCTCGGGAACCTAYGTGACCGACGACGTGCCGGAGCAGCTSATATCYGCSRTCCTTCCRAGACCRRTCGCGGAMAARGCCGGTTCGTTGCGRCTATCCGCSGCGGGAAAGCGTTTCCGAAGCCTGGCCCAGGGCCTGGAGCCGTTCGAAGATATACCCTTCCGTGCGGGGTGCTGCTCCGTCGACGCCATAACGATCGAAAACTGGCGGCGGGCCTGTTCGCGGCAACTGAGGTCGCTGGAGMGGGTCCACCTGCGCTATTCAGACCCCATCGGGGTGCTCTCCCTTCGCCGGGAGGTCGCGCARTATCTGAAGGCGGCKCGCGCAGTCCGTTGCGATCCCGAGCAGGTCGTCATYCTTTCRGGYGCACAGCAGGCRCTCGATCTGTCGGTGCGGTCTCTGATCGAYCCGGGCGATGCCGTGTGGGTYGAGGATCCYGGTTACATGGGGGCRCGSTTCGCSYTGCGGGCGGCGGGAGCGGATCTCATTCCCGTGCCGGTCGACCAGGACGGTTTGGACGTCGGCGYGGGYCTACAAAGGYGCAGGAACGCCAGGGCGGCCTACGTCACKCCATCGCACCAATTTCCGACCGGYGCGGTGATGTCGATGCGTCGTCGSCTGGAATTGCTYTCCTGGGCCAAGGAGAACGATGCGTGGATCATCGAGGAYGAYTACGATAGCGAATTCAGGTATGTCGGGCGYCCGCTSGCGTCCCTKCAGGGGATCGATCAATGCTCGCGCGTCATCTACATCGGCACGCTCAGCAAGATGCTGTTTCCGGGCATCCGCCTCGGCTTTGCGGTCGTTCCGAAGGAGCTGATCGAAGTCTTCACGGGAGCCAAATTCACGACGGATCGACAGCCGCCGACGCTGCAACAGGCGATGGTAGCCGATTTCATGAGATTCGGATTTCTGACGAGTCAYATACGCCGCATGCGGRCCCRCTATCGGGARGCGCGGGATGTSGTCGTCGAATCCGTGACWCGKTTTCTSGRYGATCTCATTGACGTCGAAGTCCCGGAGTGCGGGATGCAGTTGGCGGTGCATTTCAAGCACGGGATATCCGACCTGAAGGTCGCCGAGGCGGCGTTGTCGCACGGGATTTCGGTGAGGCCCATCAGTCCTCTCTACCTGGACTCGTCTCTTATACACATCTAGRGCGGTGCATTTCAAGCACGGGATATCCGACCTGAAGGTYGCCGAGGCGGCGTTGTCGCASGGGATTTCRGTGMGGCCCATCAGYCCTCTCTACCTGGACTCGCCCGCGAGGCAGGGGCTGCTTCTCGGTTACTCCGGCTTCGACTCGCGAAAACTGCAATTCGCGTCRCAGMGGCTTGCGGAAGTGGTGAAATCGATCCTGTAGCCTTTCGGCCGCTCGGGACGCCCTCGCAGAATGCCGTTGGGACATCGTCCCTCGTCGACCCWSRSCACGCAATTGGTCGTTTCCGTRRSACCAACTGGTCGTTTCGCAAGATCGGACCATYGGTCAAAAGTCGTTCGTCCKGTCRAAGAACGGACGCAGCAACGATAACRAGCCGATGTGGGTGGGYGCTATGTGGGGCGGAAAYGATAGACGGCAARTGGACCCGGCGAGYGAAGCCTTGCACCTCACGCCTTCTCCGATCCCGCAARAGSCCCGTCCGGACCATGGCGATCCCGACTACCTCGCACTCGAGCGCGCCCAGAACGATGCCAATGCCAGGCCCGGGCCGAGATACGTGCCCGCACGGAGCATTCCGATTCCGACGAGCGCGAGCGGYCTTCTGCARGAGATGATCGCTGCGCCCTATGCCCTTCCGAAGTGGACGGCGAGCCATCCGCAGAGACCGGAGGAYTGGAARCGRCCGGTGGATCTGCTGACGGCGTCCACYTTGAGCACGATGGCYGATACCCGTCGGAAACTTGCCGTCCGACTCGACGAAAAGGTCGTCGGCGGGGTCCGCGTCTTCGAACTGACGCCGGAAAAYATTCGTCGGGAGAACGAGCATCGCATCCTCGTCCATCTTCACGGCGGCGGCTTCGTCTATTTTCCTGGGGAAGCCGGCACGATGGAAGCGACTCTGATGGCGGCSTATGCCGGCTACAGGGTGCTTTCCGTGGACTATCGCTTGGCTCCAGAKTTTCCCTATCCCGCSGCGCTYGAYGACGCGATRTCGGTCTACAGGGCTCTCGTCCAAGAGAARGATCCGCGCAGGATCGCGGTCTTCGGAACGTCCGCGGGYGGAAACCTCACGCTCGCCCTKATGTTGCGCGCGAAGGCCGAAGGCCTGGCGTTGCCRGGTGCGATCGGGCCCGGGACGCCCTGGTCCGACCTCACCAGAGCCGGCGGCGGCGATACGATGGAGACCCTGGAGTGGATCGACGGCAATCTGGTGAGCTACAACGGCTACATCAGCCACTCGGCCATCGCCTATGCCAGCGGCAACGATATGGCCGACCCGCTCATCTCTCCTCTGCGGGGAGATTTCCGAGGCCTGCCTCCGGCGATCCTCACCAGTGGTACTCGAGACCTGTTTCTCAGCCTTACGTGCCTGACCCATCGCAAGCTGCGGCAAGCGGACGTGGTCGCGGAGCTGCACGTCTACGAAGCGATGGCCCACGGTCAGTACCTGAACCCCTGGCCCCCCGAGTCGAAGGAGGTGTATACGGAGATCGGATCCTTCTTTGATCGGCATCTTGCACGATAGCCACCAAGCATAGATCGAGGACGATGGCTCAAGCTGACATCGGCGATATCGCCGCGAAGGTGATCGCCGCCCTGAGGGATCGTTCCCGGGTCTCGTGTTTTTCCTGCCGACCCGATGGTTTGACGCTGCGGCAGGCCTATCAGATCACGCCACTCCTTCGTGCGGCCTTCGAAGCCGAAGGCGAAAGGATGACCGGCCGGAAGATCGGATTCACGAACCGGCAGATGTGGAGCGCGTTCGGTGTTCAATCGCCGATTTGGGGATATACGACCAGCCGCACGACGCACGACCTGATCGACGTGCGTGCGGTTTCCTTGGCGGAGTTCGCTGAACCCCGGATAGAACCGGAGATCATCTTCGGGCTGAAGGCCGCCCCGAAGCCCGCGATGACCGACGAGGCGCTCATCGATTGTCTGGAGTGGATCTCTCTCGGCTTCGAGGTCGTCCAATCCATCTATCCGGGCTGGAAGTTCTCGGCTCCGGACACGATCGCCGCCAACGGCTTGCACGGAAAACTCCTGATCGGACCGCGCCATGCGATCGCGCCGCGCCGTACCCAGTGGATACGTCAGCTGTCAGCTTTCGAGATTGATCTCTTCTGCGACGGCGAACTGTTGCAGCGCGGAGGTGGCGCTCTGGTACTCGACAGTCCCTTGAACGCGCTCCGCGAACTCATCGGGCTCTTGGCGGCCGACCCCACCAATCCATCGTTGGAGGCGGGGGAAGTCGTTTCGACCGGCACGTTGACTCTCGCGATGCCGGTCAAACCAGGAGAGCGATGGATCGCGAGGGCGACCGGCATCCCGCTCGATGAGATATCCGTTCGATTTGAATGATCAGCGTTGCCGTGTCGAGCAGCAGCGGCTCTTCGTGACTTCAACCGACGTACCGGCCCGCATTGTGCTCGTTGCTGGCGCATATTCCGGACGGTGAAGTGCGTTCCCGACGAGCAGCGCCGGACAAAGAAGCGCCGCGGGGTTCTTCGCCGGCCTTGAGAAGCTCCTGCTCGGCACGAAAGCTCAAGCGGTGAGAATCGGCGCGCAGTGGAGATTTTTCACGGCGCCGCCACCACAGAGAACGAACTGATCGCGGCCGGGTGTTGACATCTGGCTGACATCGAACGCCGTTACTGCACATCCGTGGCGGTCTGTCCGCCGCCCCTCGACTCGCTCCAAGCAATCGGATTGCCCCCTTCGAGGTGCGAGTCGGCGGTATCCGATGCTGGGCTATGTTGCTCAGATTTCGGTGTTTTCAGGCCGAATTAGTAGATTCGGAGCCGGAATCAGTCGTCCCAAATCTGGACCTCGCATCCGCGCTTTCCGTAGGACTACGTGTTTTGCACACCGTTCCGCCCGGTGTTGCCCAAATTTGCGCCGGTCAACGGTGTGATAAATTTTCATAATATATTTCAATGGCTTGCGAATATGTCGCAGGTCAAATGCCCGTGATATTTGTGCAACATTTGCCCGAAAACAGCCGCAGCGCGCCTCAATCGTAGCGGTCTTTTGTTGCGTGATCGGGGGCCTTCTGTCTCATATGGAACTGCGACGGAGGGGGGCATCCCAAGGTCGTCCCGTTTTAGGTGGTTCGCTTAAGTCCCTCGCGTTCATGCGGGTGTGTCCGAAGGCGCGAAGCGACTAGGCGGGGATTTTAAGGGACAAAGGGAACCAACCTGAGGGTGTTTTTTACCCGGCGGATCCGGAACCTTCCCTGAGATAGAGCAACTTGGAGGTTTAACATGAAGATGGTTAAGAGCCTTATCCTCGGCTCGGCGGCGGCTCTCGTCGCGGTCGGCGGAGCTCAGGCGGCCGATCTTCCCGTCAAGGCCAAAGCGGTCGAGTACGTGAAGGTTTGCTCCCTGTATGGTCCCGGTTTCTATTACATCCCGGGCACCGATACCTGTATCAAGCTGGGCGGCTACCTGCGTGTCGACGTCTTGGCGAACGCCAACATCGACGCCATCGGCAACTACGCCGGCGCCGGCGCTGCCAACAACCGTTTCACCAACGGCTACACCTGGCGCTCCCGTGAAGATCTGAACATCGATACGCGCACCGCGACCGAGTACGGCGTGGTCCGCACCTTCTTCGATGCGACCTTCAACTGGACCTCGGACAGCTATGGCGCGACGGGTACCGGCTCGACGGTCTACTCGCAGCTTGGTTCGGGTACGACGTCCTTCAGCGCGCCGAACAACGCCAATGGCGGTGCGGTTGCTGCTGGTACGGTCGGCGTCTACTACGCCTTCATCCAGTTCGCCGGCTTCACCATCGGTAAGGCGGTCTCGCAGTTCGCAGCTCCGTGGGCGGCCTATCCGGGCAACGGCTTCGACGGTCTCGTCGGCGGCATCAGCACGATCACCGGTGTCAACCAGTTCAGCTACACCGCGCAGTTCGGCAACGGCGTGTCGCTGTCTCTGTCGGCTCARGACCAGACGGCCTACATGCAGGGCGGCGTCAACAAYCTCGGCGCTACCGGTGCCGGTGGMGCKGTGCTCGGCSYGCTCGGMCCGTACGGCGCYGGCGACTATGCCGGYACGATCGCTCCGGACCTGATCGCRTCTCTCCGCGTYGACCAGGCTTGGGGTCTGTTCCAGGCGTCGTTCGCGGCGCATRACAACCACGCAGCCTACTACGGCGSCWCCGAGTTGACCGGTCATCCGGACGACAAGTGGGGCTGGGCTGGTGCRCTGGCTCTGTCGATCAAGAACATCCCGACCGGACCTGGCGACACCATCAACATCCAGGGCGTCTACACCAACGGTGCGACGCGCTACAACATCTCTGAGCTGAGCCTTGCCRGCGCCAACACGATCTACGGTGGCACCAACCTTCCGGGTGCCTACCAGAGCATTGGCTTCGGCGTTGCGCCCGACTCGGTGTTCATCAACGGTGGTTCGCAGCAGCTGGTCACGACCTACGGCTTCCGTGGTGCGTATGTCCACAACTGGAACCCCTACTGGAACACCAGCATCTACGGTGCTTGGGCCCAGGTTAACTACAACAGCACTGCCAAGGGCTACATCTGCGGCCCGGCTGGCAACGGTGTTGGTGGTTCGTTCGGCGCCGTCTTCGGCACCGCCGGCCTGACCTCGTGCAACCCGGACTACAGCTTCGCGCAGCTCGGTACCCAGACCCAGTGGACCCCGGTGAAGAACCTGACCTTCTCGGCAGATTTCACCTACGCCCATCTGGACCAGAACTACGCTGGCACGATCACCAGCGCCAGCGCTGGCATTGGCAAGCCGGCTGCCGTGTATGAGCTGAAGAACCAGGACACCTACCAGCTCCTGCTCCGCGCTCAGCGCAACTGGTAATACCGGTTGATCTGACAGTGACCTAACAGAGCCCCCGGCGCCAAAACGCCGGGGGTTTTGCTTTGAGAGAGAGGTTCTGACGCCTCACGCGGCGAGCATGTCGCGCACCATCGGCACCACCTTGCGGCCGTACAGCTCGATGCTCTTCATCAGCTTCTCATGCGGCAGCGGGCCGGCCGAGTATTTCAGCTGGAAGCGCGCGACGCCGAGCGTCTTCACGGTCGATGCGATCTTGCGGGCGACCGTCTCCGGGGCGCCGACATACAGCGAACCGTGCTCGGCCTCCGCCACGAACTCGTCGCGACCCATCGGCGGCCAGCCGCGCTCCTTGCCGATCCGGTCCCGCATGACCTTGTAGTCCGGCCACAACTCCTCGCGGGCCTGGGTGTCGGTCTCGGCGATATAGCCCGGCGAATGCACGCCGATCGGCTGCGGTGTCCGGCCGAACTGCTGGTAGGCTCGCTGGTGCAGATCGACATAGGGCGCGAAGCGCTTGGGATCGCCGCCGATGATGGCGAGCATCAGCGGCAGGTCGTAGTGCGCCGCGCGCACCACCGATTCGGGACTGCCGCCGACGCCGATCCAGGTCTTCAGCCGGCCGTGCTCGACCGGCGGATAGACCGACTGGTCCTTGAGCGGCGGCCGCAGCTTGCCCTCCCAGCTCACCGGTTCCTGTTTCAGGAGCTCGGTGAACAGGTCGAGCTTCTCCTCGAACAGCTCGCTGTATTGCCTGAGGTCGAAGCCGAACAGCGGGAACGATTCGGTGAAGGAGCCGCGCCCGAGGATCACCTCGGCGCGGCCGTTGGAGACCGCATCGACAGTGGCGAAGCGCTGGAACACCCGGATCGGATCGTCCGAGCTCAGCACGGTCACCGCGGAGCCGAGGCGGATGTCCTTGGTGCGCGCGGCGATCGCCGCCAGCACGGTCTCAGGGGAAGAGATCGCGAAGTCGGCCCGGTGGTGCTCGCCGAGCCCGATGAAATCGATCCCGAGCTGATCGGCCAGCACCGCCTCGTCGACGACGTTGCGGATCACCTGGGCGTGCGGAAGCGGCGCGCCGGCCGCGTCCTTGGTGACGTCGCCGAACGTATCGAGCCCGAATTCGAGGGAGGTCGTCATCACATGGTCCAGTTGTCGGCGTGGCGGAGCATCCGCCACGGGCCACCCATCGCACGCAGGCTAGGAGGTCGTGTTGCCGCGGAGCTGTCCGCGAGCCTGCGCTGTGGAGCCTTGGGTTGGAGATGAGGGAAAGCTATTGCCTGTTCGGGGCCAGGCAAGGTCACGCCGCGAAACGCAGCGTTTCCAGGTCTCGTCGGATGGAGCCGGGATGCGTCCGCGGGCGATCAGCCGGGCACAACCAGGAAGCCGGCGCGCGGGAAATGCACCACGACGTCGCCGGCGCGTTGGTCGGACCGGCGGATCGCGATGTGCTGGGCCGACAGCGAGACGATCTCGCCGCGGACCGGGATCTTTCCGTAGTCATCCGGCATCACGGCGACGATGTCGCCGGGCTTGCGGCCGTTCGGATCCGCGGGATCGCCGAACACCGGCGATTCCGGTTGCGCCTTCGCGGCGATCTCGAGCGCGTCGCTGGACGATAGCTCGGTGCGCGTGCCGTGGCCGATGGCGCGGACCCGCGTCTCCCATGCCGCCGCGCGCGGGAAGGGCTTCATCATCTCGTCCATCGAGGCGAGGCTCTGCCGCGCGTACCACACGTTCATGTAGCCGCTGACATCGGCGAGGCTGAACTCGCCGAGCAGCCACGGCCTGTTGTCGCCGAGCTGCGCCTCGATCCAGTCGATATTGGCACGGAACTGGTCGCGCATCTGCGGCAGCGCCGCGGTCATGGCAGCGACATCGAACTTGCCGCCGCGCAGCTTCTCGCGATCCGCGATGAAATCCTGCGGAACCTTGTCGCCGATGAAGCCGAACACCAGGTTGACTGTGCTCTGGAAGAACGGCCGGTCAGTCCACATGCCGAGTGCCCAGGGCATGCCGGCATTGCCTGCGGGAAACAGCGTCGGCGTCGGATAGCGCCGCTCCAGCTCGCGGATGATGATCTGGGTGTCGCAATAGACGTCGGCGCCGATCTGCATCGTCGGCGTCCGGCGATAGCCGCCGGTCATCGGCATCAGGTCCGGCCGCGGCATGATCCGGGAAATCCGCACCGAGTGCCAGGCCAGCCTCTTGAAGCCGAAGATGATGCGGATCTTCTCGGAGAACGGCGACTGATCGAAATGATGCAGGATCGGCGTCGGCTGCGACATGGCGTGCTCCCGGGATATGGCGCGATCTCGTCGGACCTTGTCACATAGCCTGACAAGATTCCGGTCGATCGCAACCGATTTTTCCCGAGCGACGGGGTGGGCAGGCGCTCAGAACTGCTCCGCCCAGGGCCGCAGATCGAGCTCCAGCGTCCAGGCGCTGCGATGCTGGTGATGCAGCACCCAATAGGCATCGGCAATCGCGGCGATGTTGAGCAGTCCATCCGGGCCGCGGTCGTCCTTCAGCTGCGGGCGCAAGCTCAGCAGGCGATCGCCCTCGATGCCGCCATCGACCACGACATGGCCGACATGGATGCCCTGCGGACCGAACTCGCGTGCCACGCTCTGCGCCATCGCGCGCAGCGCGGCCTTGGCGGCGGCGAATGGCGAATAATTGGCTTTGCCGCGCAGCGAGCCGCTGGCGCCGGTGAACACCAGCGTGCCGCCGCCGCGCGCGAGCAGAGCGGGAATCGCGGCCTGCGCGAGCTGGAAGCCGCCAAGCGCATGTTCGCGCCAGTGCTCCTCGAAGCGCTGCTCGCTGACCTTGAGAAACGGTGCGGGCCGGTTGGAGCCCGCATTGTGCACGGCCATCGCGAGCGGCGCGAGCTCTTGTGCCGCCTCGACGAAGCGCGCGACGTCGGGCGCGGTGGAGGCATCGCCAACCACATGCGTGACCCTGGCGCCATCGGCTGCGAGTTCGGCAGCGGTCGCGGCGAGCTTCTCGGCATTGCGCCCGGCGATCGCGACGGGATAGCCGCCGGCGGCAAAGCGGCGCGCGATCGCCGCGCCAAGGCCGTTGGATGCGCCGACGCCGGCGATCAGCACGCTGCCCTGCACGGCGGTCGACGCGAGGGAGGATCGGTCGTTCATGGCTCACTCCATTCAAGCTGCCCGCGTCGCGGGAAATTCATTCGTCCGATGCCATCGCCACGATGCCGTCGCGCACCGTGCGCAGAACGGCGTCGGACCGCTTTTGGTCGGTGAGGACCCGCGAGATCGCAAGCGCGCCGACCATCGCGCTCACCGCCACGATCGCCTGGGCATCGTCATCGTCACCGAGCGTTTCGGCGACCCTGGCGATGAAGGCCTCGATATGCGGCTCCATCACCGCGCGGCACTGTTCGTCGGCACGGCCGACATCCGAGATCAGCGCGCCGATCGCGCAACCCGATTTGGGCGAGTCGCGGTGGGTGCGGCTGAGATAGCTGCGCACCAGCGCGTTGATGCTGACCGGCTTGTCGGGATCGCGCGCTGCATGCGCGGACGCTTCGCCTGCGGTCAGCGCCTGTTCCAGTGCCGCGGCGATCAGGTCCGAGCGCGAGGCGAAGTGCCCGTAGAAGCCGCCATGGGTCAGCTTCACCTGCTGCATCAGATTGCCGATGCTGAGCGCATCGAGCCCCTTGTCGCGGATCTGCGTCGCCGCCTCGTTCAAAATCCGCTCGCGGCTCCTGGCCTTGTCGGCCTGGGAATGGCCCATCTCGCATCGTCCCTGTTTGACTCTCGATCTGGATTATGACCATCATGTATCTGGATGACAAGTATCATCCAGAAATAATGTCAGTCACGAAACAGGGAGAAGCAGATGTCCGGCAGCGCGAGCGAGGGTCGGGTCCGCCACGAGCGGCACGATCACATCCTGAAGATCATCATCGACAATCCCGCGAAGAAAAACGCCTTCAGCCCGGAGATGATGGCCGAACTGTCCGACGCGCTGACGCTGCTCGACAATGACGAGGGCCTCTGGGTCGGCGTGCTCTGCGCCGCCGGCGGCAGTTTCACCGCGGGGCTCGACATGCCGAAATTCTTCGGCCCGACGGCGAGCCGCAAGCCGCTGCCGGAAGGCAACGTCGATCCGTTCGGATTGTCGAAGCGGTGCCGCAAGCCGATCGTCACCGCGGTGCAGGGCATCGTGTTCACCGTCGGCATCGAGATGATGCTGGCCGGCGACATCGTCGTCGCCGCGGATGACAGCCGGTTCTGCCAGATGGAAGCCAAGCGCGGCATCGCGCCACTCGCCGGCGCGCATTTCCGCTACATCAGCCGCGCCGGTTGGGGCGATGCGATGTATCACCTGCTGCTGTGCGACGAGTTCTCCGCGGCCGAGGCCCATCGGATCGGCCTGGTGCAGGAAGTCGTGCCGGCCGGTCAGCAGATCGAACGCGCGATGGCGCTCGCGGGGATCATCGCACGCAATGCGCCACTTGGCATCCAGGTGACGAAAGAGGCGGGCCGCAAGTTCATCGAGGCCGGCGAGCAGGCGGCGATTGCGATCATTCCCGAGATCCGCGAGCGCGTGCTCAACACATCGGATGCGGCCGAGGGCATCAAGTCCTTCGTGGAACGCCGCGCCGCCGTGTTCCAGGGGCGTTAATCCCGGACGCCAGTTGCGTTCATGATATGTGCCCTGAGAGGTTGTGGTTGCGAGAATGACGTCGCAACCGATCGAATTTAAATCACGACAATGTCGCGGCGACTCTTGTCGAGATTCGTCGAATCAGGGAGATTCGAGGCATTCCCTTAATGTTATTTCGTCCTGCTCTCACTCAAGCGTCCGGTATGGAATCCCATGACAAACGCACGAGCCATTGTTGTCGGAAACAACAAGGGCGGCTCTGGCAAATCGACAATTGCCATGCACGTCGCCATCGCGCTGATCAAGGCGGGTCAGCGTGTCGCTACCATCGATCTCGACACCAAGCAGAAGTCGTTGACGCATTACGTCGATAACCGGCGGAAGTGGGCGCGAGAGACGTCGCTCGATCTCGGCATTCCGGCGCATATGTGCTTCGAGACGGTGAGCGGCAGGAGCAGCGAGGTCGAGACGCTCGGCCGCAGCGCGCTTGCCGAGATCGTCGAACGGCTGAGCCGGTCGCATGACTTCGTCGTCATCGACTGTCCCGGTCACGACACCTATCTGACGACGTTCACGCATTCGCTGGCGAATACGCTGATTACGCCGCTGAACGACAGCTTCGTCGACTTCGACGTACTCGGCACCGTCGATCCGAACGACTTCAAGGTGACCGGCATCAGCCACTATTCGAAGATGGTGGAGGAGGCGCGGCGGCAGCGCAGCGCGAGCGACCAGCCGGCGTTCGAATGGGTGGTGTTGCGCAACCGTCTCTCGACGATCGGTTCGCGCAACAAGCGGATGGTTGGCGAAGCGCTCAGCGAGCTATCGAAGACGCTGAACTTCCGTCTGGTCGACGGCCTGGCCGAACGCGTGATCTTCCGTGAATTCTATCCGCGCGGACTGACGGCGGTCGACGATGTCAACCAGCTCGCGCTCGGCGGCCGCCCGACCATGTCGCATGTCACGGCATGGCTCGAGATGGAGCGATTGATGACCGCGATCATGCTTGGCCATCTGGTGCGCGCGGCCACCTCCTCCGAGGACAGCCGCGACGCGGCATAGGCTTGAGCGTCACGGGCAATTGCTGTTGCCTGCATTGGCGATGGTCAGGAAGGTGATCGTCGCCGGTGCGAAGGCGATCGTCCCGGCAGCGGTGGCGTCTCCTATCAGTGCCGGAATCCGGTCGGAAGCGTCAAGGGCGAGCGTCTCGCCGTTGAGCCGAATGGTGCGGTCTCCAGGCGTTGTGCCCGCCAACGTGTAGCGTTGCGAGGCGACTGGCAGCGCCAGCTCGTGATTTTGTCGCCGATCATTGTTGATGACAAGCAAGGCTACCCCATCGGGCATGTCGCGCGCGCAGTGCGCATAGACATGGAAGCCGGATTGCTCGGGGACGCCGGCATCGAGCACGCTGGTTCCCATCAAGCGTCGCCACAGCAGCGCGGCCCAGTAGTTCGGTCGCGGCAAATGGGTTCGTTCGTCGAGCAGCCCATAATCGCTCGCAGCGAGCGTGTTGTGCATCACCACCTGGACGCCGGCCTTGGCGAGCCGCCCGAGTTGATCGAGGTAGCGGAACGTATCAGCGTAGGTTGCCGCCCAGCGGTTGCCGCCGCATGCGCTCTCTGCGGTCTCGGTCAGCCAGATCGGCTTGCCCGGCGCAAGCCGATCGCGCAGCGCCTGGTAGGCAGCGAGCGTCTTGCCGGTACGCGCCAGCCATTCGTCCGATAACGCCTGCTCCGCCGTGCGGTCGCCGCCGCAGCGGGCCGAAAGCGCGCCGTAGTGATGATAGGAGACCGCGTCGATACCCGCCGCCGACGTGGCGAAAAGTGCCTGAGCCGCGGCGCCGGTGCCGATCGTGCCTGGTCCGAGGATCGTGATGTCGGGCGCTGTCTGCTTCATGAATGCAACGAACGCGGCAAAGTCCCGGCCGTAGGCCGCGGCATCGTAGCCGTCCGGAGCGCCGCCGATCGCCGGCAGATCTGGCTCGTTCATGAATTCGGCTGCGGCGATCCGGCCGCCTGCCGATCGCGTGAAGGCGAGAAGATGTCGGGCCTGTTCGGGGCTCCATTGCCCGGACGGGTCTCGCGTGCCGGCGCTGATCGCAAAGGACGTAACGAGGGCCGCGTCGGCGGCGCGCGCAAAGTCGATGACGTCGCGCCATCGCTGCCGCGTCAGGACGCCCTTGAAGCCGTGCGGCGGTGCGACAGGAGGTGTTCCGGAATCCGCAAAGAACGTGCTGTTGGCCCAGGTGCCGCTCACGCGCAGATAGACGGGTCCGAGGGCCGCGGCGAGCGTGCGCAGCCTGTTGTCGCGCAAGTCGATCGGCGCCCGCACCGCGAACCGCTCTTCGGTTGCCGCGACCTCTGTATTGATGGCTGAGTACGGCGTCCAGAACTGTCCGCCCGTCACCTCGACCATCTCGATGTTGTAGGACTGGAAGCGTGGCTCGATTGTCGCGACGCGCGGCATGGCGGCAACGTCGAGCGCCAGTTCTGCCGCAACCGCCTTCGTGCCGACGAAGGCGGCGATCGCCGCGACGACGACGCAGGCAGGGCGTCGAGGCAGATATGCCCAGCGGTTGCGCACGGGTCCTCGCGGCGTTCCGAATTGTCGCTGCCGCAGGATGCCGCCGCGGCCTGCTCAAATCAACGCCGCAGCGGGCCTTGTGGTTCGCTCGCGATGCGCTCCCACAGCGTGCGGATCATGTCCTTCATGGCGAGCGCGTCCTGCCAGCGGTCGGACAATTCGCGGCCGTCGGGACCGGTGATGGCATAGGGCGGCGGGCCGAGCTCGCACAGGAAGGTCAGGGTCGCATCGGGCCCGGCGCGCTTGCGCCAGGAACGGATGCCGTAGTCCCACCAGTCCATGAACAACGACACCCAGCCAGCGTGCTGAGGAAAGCCGGACGAGATCTGCACCTGCTCGCGGCTCGCGATGCGGCCGTGGATGCCCCACGCGCGGTCGAGGATGCGATGGATCATCGCATGGTTGGCGTCGTCGACCGGCCAGGCGAATTCGCGGCCGACCAGATAATGCGAGAGATCGGCGGTCAGCCGGAGATCGGGAAAGCAGTCGAGCAAGTCGAGCATGAAGAACAGATCGGTCGTCATGCGGTCGCGATGGGTCTCGACATGTACGGCGACGCCGGCCTCCGTGCCGAGCCGCCGCCAGCCTTCGAGCAGGGGAATGCAATTCGCCAGCCGGCGCGGCCGGACGTCCGGTTGCAAATTGACGTGATCGGCGCCGAGCTTGGCGACCAGCTCGAGCACCGGTTTCAGGTCGTCGACGCCCTTCGGGTAGCACTGCGCCTGCCAGATCATGCCATGCGCGCGCAGGAAGCCCGTCACCTCGCGTGCGAAGGCCGGATCGATGAAGCGGACGCCGGCGCCGTCAAACCCGGCATCGCGGATCATCGCGAGCTGGGTTTGCAGCGGCCATTCGTCCTCGTCGGCCAGCCGCCGCTCCATCGCCCAGAGCGACTGCAACACACGCAGTTGCTGCGCCACCGATCAGGCCCGCGCCGGAATCGCCGCGGGCAGTTCGGCCTGATCGCTCGCATCGGCGGCGATGTTCTCCTGATAGGTCTCCGGCCCGATCCAGATCGCGATCACCGTGCAGGCCGACAGGAACATCGCGTAGCAGGCGACCGGCCACCAGGTGCCATAAGCCGCCACCAGCGCGGTGGCGACGAACGGCGCCGGGCCGCCCGACAGCAGCGAGCCGAGCTCACGCGCGAAGGCGAAGCCGGCGAAGCGGCGTTGCGGCGGGAATAGTTCGGCGAAATACGCCGCCTGCGGCCCGAACATCGCCGCCGTCACCACGGCGCGCGCCAGGATGAAGGCGAGCGCGATCATGATCCACTGCTTGGTACCAACCATCCAGAAGAAGGGGAAGGCGAGCGCCACGCCGGCCAGCGCGCCGAACATGTAGACCGGACGCCGTCCGATCCGGTCCGACAAGGCGGCGAAGCCGAGGATCGCAAACAGCTCGACGGTGAAGGCCAGCATCAGCGCGCTGAGCGCGTCCGCTTTCGGTACGCCGAGCGTGGTGATGACGTAGCTCAGGCCGAACACCGGGAAGAAATATCCGAGCCCGTTCTCGGCCATCCGGGCCCCGAGCACCACGAAGAAGTTGCGCGGGTGCTGGCGCAATGCCTCCATCGCCGGATTGCTCTCGACCTTGCCGCGCTTGACCACCGCCTCGGTGTAAACAGGCGTCTCGGTGATGCGCATGCGGACGAAGATGCCGACCACGATCAACAGGAAGCTCGCCAGGAAGGGCAGGCGCCAGCCCCAGCTCATCAAATCCTCGCGCGGCAGCATCGTCACCAGCGCGAAGGCGCCGGCGGCGAGCAGATTGCCGACGGAGACGCCGAGCGGCGCGAAGCCGCCCCAGAAACCGCGATGCTTGGGCGGTGCGTTCTCCACCAGATAGATCACCGCGCCGCCATATTCGGCGCCGGCGCCGAGGCCCTGGATGACGCGCATCGCGACCAGCAGGACCGGCGCCCAGACACCAATCTGCGCATAGGTCGGCAGGAAGCCGATCGCGGTGGTGCCGATGCCGATCATCAACAGCGTAGCGACCAGCACCGGCTTGCGGCCATAGCGATCGCCGAGGATGCCGAACAGCAGGCCGCCGAACGGCCGCACCACGAAGCCGACGCCGAAGGTCAGGAACGACAGCAACGTGCCGACCACCGGATCGCTCTTCGGAAAGAACAGTTCGCCGAATACCAGCGCCGCGGCGGTGCCGTAGAGGAAGAAGTCGTACCACTCGAGCGCGGAGCCGATGCTTGCGGCCAGGATCACACGCAGGCGCGCTTTCTTGGCGCCGTTTGCCATCTCGGTCATTCGTTTCCCCGTTGTCTTGTTTTTTATGGACGTCTTGTTTGAGCATGATCGTTTCGGAAAACCGGTACCCACTTTTCCGGATCATGCTCGAGAAAGCAGCAATGCCCGCGGCGTGGCCGCGGGCATTGTCGTCGTCTTCAGGCAGCGCGCGTGAAGTAGGATTTCTTCGCCGCCGACTGGGTCTCGTAGATTGATCCCTGCCGTTTGGCCGGCGGCAGCGGCATCCGCACCGGCACCTCGGTCAGCCGCGGCGTCACCACCGGCGGGCCCGCCAGCAGGCGGCTGTTGAATTCGTCGAAATCCTTGACGCCCACCAACGGCCAGGCGTCGCTCGCCGCCACTTCATAGAGCAGCAGGTTGCGCGGCCGGTTCGAGGTGTTGGTCGCCGAGCCGTGCAGCGCGCGCACGTGGTGGAACGACATGCTGCCGGCCTTGCCCATGCAGGGCACCGCGCGCTTGATGTCGTCCTGGATCTGGTCCGGATCGATCAGGCCGGCGAAGCAGCCGTCGTCGCCATGATGATCCCACATCGTGTCACCGGTGTGTGAACCCGGCGTCACCAGCATCGGGCCGTTCTCGATATCGCAATCGTCGAGCAGCACGCCGATCGCCAGGATGTCGTCATTGGTGTGCGGATAGAACGCCCAGTCCTGATGCCACTCGACCGGCGAGCCGTACTGCGCCGACTTCATGTTGAGCTTGGAGCCGTGCAGGCGAAGGCCGGGGCCGATCAGTCTGGTCAGGATCGAGATCACGGCCGGGCTGCGGACGATCTCGTCGAAGATCGGGTGCACCTTGTGCGGCGCCTTGATGCGGCGGACGCGCGGCTGTTCCGGCGTATGGCCCGGCTCGAGGTCGTAGACATCGGTGTGCTCGGTCACCGCGCCAGCGCCGGCCACCAACTCCGCGAGCACCGTGCGGACCTTGCCGAGGGTCTCCTGGTCGAGCACTTCGGGGACCACGATCACCCCATCGCGCTTGTAGGCTTGGGCCTGCTCGTCCGAAATCATGCCGTTTCTCCCATTTTGTTCTATGTTAGCGCTAACATGCCTCGATGCTAGCGCTAACATCGTGGCTTGGCAACCCGGAATCGTGCAGGCTGCGGCCATGAGCTCCGAACTGACCGACCCCGGGACCGGCCCGGCCGGTGCCGCGCCGACCCTTTCCGAGGTGGCCAAGCGCGCCGGCGTGTCCTCGATCACGGTGAGCCGGGTGGTACGGATGCCCGATCTGGTCGCCCCCGAGACCCGGGCGCGGGTCGAGCGTGCGATGCGCGACCTCGGCTATGTCCCGAACCTGGTGGCCGGGGCGCTGGCGAGCGCGCGGACCAATTCGGTCGGCGTGCTGGTGCCGACCATCGCCAATTCGATCTTCGCCGACACGGTGCAGGGCCTGTCCGACAAGCTCGAGCCGCTCGGCTTCTCGGTGATCCTGGCGCAGTCGCGCTATGACGCGGAGCGCGAGGATCGCATGCTGGCGGCGCTGCTGTCGCGGCGGCCGGAGGCGATCATCATGGTCGGCTCGCCGGCGACGGCGGAGGGCAGTCGGCTGCTGCGCAACGCGCGCATCCCGATCGTCGAGACCTGGGATCTGCCCGCAAACCCGATCGACGCGGTCGCGGGCTTCGACAATTACAAGGCCGGCACGGCTGTCGCGAAGCATCTCGCTGCGCAAGGACGCCGGCAACTCGCCTTCATCGGCGGCGACGATCCRCGCGGCACACGGCGCTGGCTCGGGTTCAGGGACGAGGCCATGGCACGCGGCCTTGCCGAGCCGCGAAGATTGATCCTCGAGCGCAACGCTTCGGGCAGCGTGGCGGCGCATGCGCGGTTGCCCGATGTCGACGCGGTGTTCGCCGCCAATGATGCGCATGCGATCGGCTTCATGGCGGGGCTGCGCAAGGCCGGCCTGCTGCGCGACGGGCCCGCGTCGACCCAGCCGGTTGCGGTGATCGGGCTCGGCGATCTCGAAATGGGCCAGCTGATCTCGCCGACGCTGAGCACCATCAGCGTGCATGGCGACGCCATCGGCCGCACCGCGGCGACCTTGACCTTGGAGCGCGGCGGCGAGCGCCGCGTCGATCTCGGCTTCGAACTGGTGCTGCGCGACAGCGGCTAGTTGGTGCTTCGTCGCTGCCAGCGGTCAAAGACCGCCAACAGCGCCGCGATCACGCATCCCGTGATGATGCCGGATGTCAGGTCCTCGAAGACCGTCAGGCCAAAGGTCGGGATCAGCACCGCGGCGCCGCGCCAGCGCGTGATCAGGTGCACGAACGCTTCCTTCTCCGCCATGTACCAGCACACCACGACGAGGACGCCGGCCAGCGCCGAGAGCGGAATGTAGCTCGCCAGCGGCGCGGCCAGCATCATGAACGACAGCAGGAACGCCGAATGCATCATGCCGGACAGCGGGCTGCGCGCGCCGGCCCGGATATTGGTCGCGGTGCGCGCGATCGTGCCGGTGACGCTGATGCCGCCGAACAGGGCGGAGGCGATGTTGGCGATGCCCTGCGCCACCAGCTCCATGTTGGAGCGGTGCTTGCGGCCGGTCATGCCGTCGGCGACCTTTGCCGAGAGCAGGCTCTCGACGCCGCCGAGCAGCGTGAAGGACAGCGATGCCGGCAGGACTTGCAGCAGCAGCGCCCAGGAGAATTGGGGCATGTGCGGCACCGGCAGGCCGCGCGGGATTTCGCCGAACCGGCTGCCGATGGTCTCGACCGGCAAGTGCAGCAGCAGCGCCGCGAACGATGCGATCACGATCGCGATCAGCATCGCGGGCCAGGCCGGCCGCCAGGCGCGCAACGCGAAGATCACGGCCGCCGAGCCGGCCCCGATCGCGAGCGCGGACCAGTTCAGGGTCGGCAGCGCATGGCCGAGCGCCGCGAGCTTCGGCACGAACGGTCCGGGTTCGGCGCCGGCCAGCGTCAGCCCGCCGAGATCATGCAACTGACTGGCGAGGATGGTGACCGCGATTCCGCAGGTGAAGCCGACGGTGACGGGGTGCGGGATGTAGCGGATCAGCGCGCCGAGCCCGGACGCGCCGATCAGCGTCAGCATCACCCCGGACACCAGCACGGTGAGCAGCAGGCCCTCGACGCCGAACTGCGCGGCGGTTGCGGCGACCAGGACGATGAAGGCGCCGGCCGGGCCGCCGATCTGAAAGCGGCTGCCGCCGAGCGCAGAGACCAGGAAGCCGCCGACGATCGCCGTGAACAGCCCGCGCTCCGGCGTCACGCCCGAGGCCACCGCGATCGCCATCGACAGCGGCAGCGCCACCACCGCGACCGTCAGTCCCGACATCACGTCGTGGCGGAATGCGCCGAGGCCATAGCCTTCGGTCAGCGTGGTCAGGAGCTTGGGACGATAGAGATGTGCGGTGGAGGAACCGTCAGGCATGGCGACAACCACAGGGAGGGAGATGAAGACAATGACGAGCGCGGGCGCCGTACGCGGCAGGCAAGCCCGCGATTGTTGGCGCGGGCGCGGGACGAGGCATTGCGGTCATTCGGCGATCTTCCGGTAGATGGCGGCGGCCTGGCGCAGCAGCCGGCTCTTGCGCTTGCGCTCATGCACGCGCTGGTGCTTGGCCTTGCGCTCGTGGGCGCGCTGCGCGAGTGCATCGGCACTCTCGAGCAACTCGCGACGGACCTCGTTGTCGTTCAGCTCGCCGAGCAGCTGCTGTCCCTTGCGCAGATGTCTGAGGACAGTGCGCCACGACGCATAGACATCGGCAGGCAGGCCACCTTCCGAGAACTCGATCGCGTAGCGCAGCCGCTTGCTGGCGAGCCGGACGCGATGGCGCTTGCTCTTGCCCATGCCTTGCAGCCCGCGGCTCTTCTGACACAGCTTGCCATGCCACCGCGCCAGCCGGCGCGCGTGAAACACCGCGACCGGCACGGCCCGCCGCTGCGCCGCGCGGCGGTTCTGCCGCGCGGTCCAGGGGCCGCTGCCGACCCAGTCCCACATGCCGTCGAACCATTGCCAGTAACGGTCGCTTTGCAACGCCTCCTTGAGCGCGTCGAACGCATCGGTGCGTGCGGCCTTCAGCATGCGTTCTTCGGGCAGGTCCTTGCTGTTCTCGATCGCGACGTCGAGATCGCGCGTTGCGCTGAGGTGGGCGCTCAGCCATTTCAGCTCGGATTTCAATCGCGTCCATTCGCTGTCCGCCACCATCGGGCCGTAGAAAGCGACCGCCGCCTTCAGCCGCGTCAGTCCGATACGGGTCTGGTGCAGCGCCACCGGATCGCCGGAGCTCAGGGCTTCGTGATTGGTCGCGACTTCCTCCAGGCATTCGGACAGGATCAGGCGAAATGCGGTCTCACAACGCATGGCCTGGCTGAGATGGCGTGGCCGCTTCGGGCGGACGACGCGTTCCCGGTCCGGACTTGCCCCTGACGTCATGACACTCCCGCGGCGCCGCCGGAGCCGCGACGCAACACCCCGGCTCCCGGGCGGGAAGAATTCCTGTTTGACCGCTGCCGATCAAGGGTTTTCTGCGTAGCCGCAATATGACGCTGCGGTGACGCGATCAAAATGTCGCAATCGACCCGGGCGACGGCGCCGACATGCGGTGCTTGCTCAGTCGGGACCGTCAAATTCGAGATATTTCGTATACGAAATATCTTGATATTTCGCATGCGAAATATATAACGACGGCATGAAAGCGGAACACCGGCTGATCTTCCTGCTGACCGTGGCCTATCGCCGGGTGCAGCGCGCCATCGAGCAGGAGACGGCCGCGCATGATCTGACGTCGGCCCAGGCCGGCGTGCTGTTCTTTCTCGGGCGCAATGACGGCGCGCTGATCGGCGACGTCTCGCAGGCGCTCGACATCGTGCCGTCGGCGATGACCGGGCTCGCCGACCGGATGGAACGTGCCGGCCTCGTCAAGCGCCGGCGTGACGGCGAGGATGGGCGCAGCCAGCGGCTTCATCTGACATCGGCGGGGCAGGAGCTCGGCAAGCGCGCCGCGACGCGGACCAGGGTGATCAACAACCGCCTGATGGACGGATTCTCGGAAGCGGAGATCGACGTGGTGTCGCGTTGGCTAGCCAGCCTGCAAGAGAAGTTTCCGAAAGACAAAGATGGTTAGGGCGTTTTCAAGCTAGGGTCGCGTCAGGAAAACGCGTCGGGCAAGAAGCAAGAGGAGTGAGAGCATGAGCGAAGTGGTCGTAGCGCTGGACGGTGGCGTCCTCACCGTGACGATGGCGCGTCCGGACAAGAAGAATGCGATTACCAATGCGATGTACGGCGCGATGGCCGACGCGCTCGAACGCGCCGAGAGCGACTCCGCGATCCGCGCCGTGCTGTTGCAAGGTGACGGCGACAGCTTCACCGCGGGCAACGATCTCGCCGATTTCGCCGCGGTGTCGCGCGGCGTGCAGGGCGAGCGTCATGTCGGCCGCTTCCTCGCCGGCCTCGCCAGGGCGCCGCGGCCGCTGGTCGCCGCCGTGCAGGGCAATGCGGTCGGCATCGGCACCACCATGCTGCTGCATTGCGACCTGGTCTACCTCGCACCGACCGCGCGGCTGATCACGCCGTTCGTCAATCTCGCGCTGGTGCCGGAGGCGGCATCGACCTATCTGCTGCCGCAGCGGATCGGCTATGCGCGGGCCTATGCGATGTTCGCGCTCGGCGAGCCGGTCGAGGCCGAGACGGCCGTTTCGATCGGTCTCGCCAACGCGGTGGTGCCGCTTGCGGATCTTCGTACCAAGGCCCGAGCCGCGGCGGATGCGCTGGCGAAGCGGCCGTTCGGCTCGCTCCAGCACACCAAGGCGTTGATGCGCGACCCTGTCAGGATCAGCGCGCAGATGGCGCGCGAGGGTGAAATCTTCCAGGAGCGATTGATGAGCGCCGAAGCGCGCGAGGCCTTTGCCGCCTTTGCCGAGCGCCGGCCGCCGGATTTCTCCAAGATCGCCGGGTAGGCTCCGGACTTGGGGCCGTCCCGCGTGGGCGGCCCCATCGCTTTGGGGTTGACGGCTTCGCCCGCATCGAACATCTCGTGTGGCAGTACAGCGAACCCGGCGAGGCGAGGCATGAGCGACAGTCACACGCTGCGCGGCGATGGAATCGCCGTGACCATCCAGGCCCAGGGCGCCGAATTGTCGTCGCTCAGGAATGCCGGGGGAAGGGAACTGCTATGGCAGGCCGGCCCGCAATGGCCACGCCATGCGCCGATCCTGTTCCCGATCGTCGGCCGGCTGAAGAACGACACGCTCCGTCACAACGGCAAGACCTATCCGATGACGCAGCACGGCTTCGCGCGCGACCGCCGCTTCGCCTGGATCGAGCAGGGGCCCCGGTCATGCAAGCTCGCGCTGTCAGACGATGCGGAAACCCGTGCGCGCTATCCCTTCGCGTTCAGGTTAGAGGTCACCTACGGCATCGATGGCCCCGATCTCGAGGTCGTCTTTGAGGTCATCAACACCGGCGCCGAGATGCTGCCGGCCGCGCTCGGCGGTCATCCCGCGTTCAATTGGCCGCTGGTGCCGGGGCTGCCGAAGGAAGCCTACACGCTGACCTTCGACAAGACTGAACCCGCGCCGATCCGGCGGTTGAAGGATGGATTGATGCGGCGGCAGCCTGAACCCAATCCGGTCGAGGGCAGAACGCTTGCGCTGACCGAGGAGCTGTTCGATGACGACGCGATGATCTTCGATCAGGTTGCAAGCACATCGATCCGCTTCGCGGCGACACTGGGCCCGGCAGCAGCCACACTGGGCCCGGAGATCGAAATTTCCTGGCGCGGCTTCCGCGAACTCGGCATCTGGTCGAAGGTCGGCGGCGCGCCATTCCTCTGCATCGAGCCGTGGCACGGTTTTGCCAGCCCGGCCGAGTTCGACGGCGAATTCGCCGACAAGCCCGGCGTGATGCACATCGTGCCGGGTGCCCGCCAATCTCTGAGCTATCGCATTCGCGTCGCCTGACGCCGTAGCTTGTCTTGCCGCGGCGGTCCGCGTTCAATGCGCGCCGCGCGTGCTGAGGACGCTGGTGATCCCGCTGACCGACGGCGGGTTCTCGTGCGCCCAGGATTCATGCGCCGCCAGGTCGCGGTAATGCTCCGCCATGCGCAGCAGCCGCTCGCGGATGCCCTGGTTCTGTTCGCCCTTGGCCTGGTCGGCCAATTGAGCCGCGCGTTCAAGCAGCGTTTTCGGATCGATCACGACAGGCTCCAAATCCGGTTTCGCCACAGCATGATCCGGAAAAGTGCGAAGCGGGTTTCCGAAGAAGATCATGCTCCAAGGCGGATAACTGCCGGAGCCAAGCACAGTTCCTGCCATGGTTTGATGACAGTGCCGCAGGGGAACAAGACGGACCCGTGGTATCGGCGCCGCTCGATCTAGTTGAACGCCATGCCGCCGCTCATCGCGATGGTCTGTCCGGTCATGTAGGGATTGTTGACCAGCAGCAGCACGGCCTGCGCGACCTCCTCGGCGGTGCCGAACCTGCCGATCGGAATTCGGCTGACCAGCCCGCTCTGTCCCTTCATCATGTCGGTCTCGATCAGCGACGGCGCGACCGCGTTGACGGTGATGCCTTCCTTGACGAGGCGCGCGGCATAGCCGCGGGTCATGCCTTCCATGGCTGCCTTGGAGGCGTTGTAGTGCGGGCCGATCGCGCCGGCGCCGCGCGCCGCGCCGGAAGAGATGTTGACGATGCGGCCCCACTTCCGGGTGCGCATCATCGGCAGCACTGCCTGTGTACAGAGAAACGCGGATTTGAGATTGACCGTGATGGTGCGGTCGAAATCCTCCTCGGTGAGGTCGTCGACGCCCTTGACGATGGCGATGCCGGCATTGTTGACGAGGATGTCGACCGGGCCGAGTTCGGACCTAGCGCGCTCGACCAGTCCGGCGACGGCCGCAGCCTCCGAGACGTCGGCGGCGATTGCGACCGCGCGGCCGCCGGCGGCAATGATGCCCTTCGTCAATGTCTCGGCCTCGGCCGACCGTTCGCGATAATTGACGGCGACGGCAGCGCCGGCTTCCGCCAGCATCTTGACGATCGCCGCACCGATGCCGCGCGACCCGCCGGTCACAATTGCGACATGTCCATGCAGGCTGTTGGCTGGCATCGAAGTCTCCTTCGCGTCTCCCCGCAGGTTGGCAAACCGACGGGCAGGGTGCAACGCAACCCTGCTCAAATCTGCGTTGCGATCGACGTCATTGCGGCAAAAACCGGCATTCCGGGCCGGAACAGGCCTTGCGTCCGGCGCTGGCCGGCGGCAATGGTTGGGGTATCACTCCTTCCAGCCTACCCACGAGAGTCCGATGAGCAAACTGATTGTCCGCGCCGGCGATTTCACCTTTGACGCCCGTTTCGAGGAGCAGCTTGCGCCGAAGACGGTCGCCGCGTTCCGCAAGGCGATGCCGTTCGAGAGCCAGGCGATTCATGTGCGCTGGAGCGGCGAGGGCGTCTGGATGCCGCTCGGCGATCTCGACTTTGGTGTCTCCTACGAGAACCACACCAGCTATCCGGCGCCGGGCCAGATCATCCTCTACCCCGGCGGCATCAGCGAGACCGAGATCCTGCTCGCCTATGGCGGCGTGCACTTCGCCAGCAAGATGGGCCAGCTCGCCGGCAATCATTTCATCACGCTGACCTCGGGGCTGGAGAACCTCACCACGTTCGGCAAGACCGTGTTGTGGAAGGGAGCACAGCAGATCCGCTTCGAGGAAGTCTGACGTGAGCGAGCCTCGCTATCCGCGCGACCTCCGCGGCTACGGGCGAAATCCTCCCGATCCGAAATGGCCCAACGCTGCCCGCGTCGCCGTGCAGTTCGTGGTCAATTTCGAGGAGGGCGGCGAGAACAACATCCTGCACGGCGATCGCGCCTCGGAGGCGTTTCTGTCCGACGTGCTGGGCGCGCAGCCCTGGGTCGGCCAACGCCACGCCAATATCGAGACGATGTTCGAATACGGCTCGCGCGCCGGGTTCTGGCGGCTGTGGCGGATCTTCACCGAGCGGAAACTGCCGACCACCGTATTCGGCGTCGCGATGGCGCTGAAGCGTAATCCGGATGTGGTCGCCGCGATGCAGGAGGCGGGCTGGGATATCGCGAGCCACAGCCTGCGCTGGGTCGAGCACAAGGACATGACGGAGGACGAGGAGCGCGCGGAGATCGCGCGCGCCATCGCCGTGCATACCGAGGCGACCGGCGCCGGGCCGCTCGGCTGGTACACCGGCCGCTCCTCGATCAACACGCTGCGGCTGCTGATGGAGGCCGGCGGCCTGCGCTATCTCTGCGATTCCTATGCCGACGATCTGCCGTACTGGATCAAGGCTGCCGGCACCGTGCCGCATCTCGTGATCCCCTATACGCTCGATGCCAACGACATGCGCTTCATCAACGCGCAAGGTTTCGGCGGCGGCGACGAGTTCTACACCTATCTGAAAGACAGTTTCGACGTGCTCTATGCCGAGGGCGCGACGTCACCGAAAATGATGTCGGTCGGCCTGCATTGCCGTGTCGTCGGCCGCCCCGGCCGTGCCGCCGCCCTGATGCGCTTCCTCGACTACATCGGGAAGCACGAGCACGTCTGGGTGCCGACGCGGCTTGCGATCGCCGAGCACTGGCACGCCAATCTCAGGCATCTCGCCGAGCAGGCGTTCGAGATCGGCTAGCGCGATCGTTGGCGACCCGTGGCCAGTTCGCCTCGCCTGCGGCAGGGCAAGCGCATATGGCAAAAGAAACTTCGTCGTCCCGGACAAGCGCAGCGAAGCGGAGCGCAGATCCGGGACCCATAACCTCAGGGCGTGGTGATAAAAGCGAGCTGGGGCCACAGCCTTGTTCAACAACAAGGCCCTGTGGTTATGGGTCCCGGCCTACGCCGGGACGACACCGAGCTTTGGCCCTACCGCCTGCGGGGAGAGGCCGGAACGCATCGCCAGATGCGTTCCGGGTGAGGGGGAACCTCAATGCCCTGCCATATGCCGGCCGATCTCGGTGAGGTCCGCCTCGCTGGCGCGGGCCTCGTGCACGAACGCGCCGTGAAACATCACGACCAGGCGATCCGACAGCTCCAGCAACTCGTCGAGATCCTCGCTGACCAAAAGCACCGCGGCACCGCGGTTGCGCGCGGCCATGATCTCGGCATGGATCTGCGCCACCGCGGCGAAGTCGAGCCCGAAGCAAGGGTTGGCGGCGATCAGCACCTCGACGTCGCCCGAGAGCTCGCGCGCCAGCACCGCGCGCTGCACATTGCCGCCAGACAGCGCCGCGATCGGCGTCTCCGGGGTGCGGGTCTTGATCTTGTAGCGGTTGATCTTGCGCTCCGCATCGCGCCTGAACGCCTTGCCGTTCAGCCACCAGCCGCCGCGGGCGAACGGGGCGCGGTCGAATTCGCGGAATGCGATGTTGTCGGCAACGCTCATGCCGCCGACGCAGGCGTTCTTCAACGGCTCCTCCGGCAACAGCGACATCTTGTGGCGCCGCATCTCCTCGCGGCTCGCCGCATAGGCCTCGCCCTGGACGCGGATCACGCCGCTCTCGGCCTCGCGCTGGCCCGCCAGCACCTCGACCAGCTGGCGCTGACCGTTGCCGGACACGCCGGCGATGCCGACGATCTCGCCGCTCTTCACCGTCAGCGATACGCCGTGCACCGCGATCGCGCCGGCGTCGTCGAGCGCGGTGAGCCTGTCGAGCTCGAGCCGCGGCGCGCCGGTCTCGCCGGTGCGCGGCGGCTGCACCGTCAGTTGCTCGGCGCCGATCATGGTGCGCGCCATCTCGTTCGGCGTCAGCTCCGAGACCTTGCCGGTGCCGGCGAGCTTGCCGCGGCGCAGAATGGTCACCTCGTCGGCAAACGCCATTACCTCGCGGAACTTGTGCGTGATCATCAGGATGGTGAGCTCGCCTGCGACCACCATCGCGCGCAGCATGCCGAGCACTTCGTCGGCCTCGCCCGGCGTCAGCACCGAGGTCGGCTCGTCCAGGATCAGGAAGCGGCGCTTCAGGTAGAGCTGCTTGAGGATCTCGCATTTCTGCCGTTCGCCGGCGGAGATGTCGGAGACTTTTGCGTCGAGCGGCACCTTGAACGGCATCCTGCGCAGGAAGGCTTCAAGCTCCTTCTTCTCCTTGCGCCAGTCGACCACCGAAGGCACGTCGTCGCGCGCCAGCACCAGGTTCTCGGCGACCGTCATCGCCGGCACGAGGGTAAAGTGCTGGTAGACCATGCCGAGCCCGAGCGCATGCGCGTTCTTGGGGTTGGCGATGCTCTGCTGGCGGCCGCCGACGATGATGTCGCCTTCGGTGGCGTGGTAATAGCCCATGATGCATTTCACGAGCGTGCTCTTGCCCGCGCCGTTCTCGCCCAGCAGCGCGTGGAACGAGCCGGGGCGCACCTTGAGCTCGACATTGTCGAGCGCAAGGAAGTCGCCGAATCGCATCGTCATGGCGATGGCATCGACACCGAACGCGCCTGCCGGTGCGGGCGGTTCGCCGATGATCACGACAGCGCCCCGATCAGGTCGGCGGATCTGGTCACCGCACCGAACACGCCGCCCTGCATCTTGATCATCTTCAGCGCGTGGTCGTGATTGCTCCTGTCGGTCGCGCCGCAGCAATCCTCCACCAGCACGCATTCGAAGCCGCGGTCATTGGCCTCCCGCATCGTGGTGTGGACGCAGACGTCGGTGGTGATGCCGGTCAGCACGATGTTATCGATGCCGCGCAGCCGCAGCATCAGCTCCAGATCAGTGGCGCAGAACGAGCCTTTTCCGGGCTTGTCGATGATGGGCTCGCCCGGCAGCGGCGCGAGATCGGGGATGATGTCCCAGCCCGGTTCGCCGCGCACCAGGATGCGGCCGCAGGGGCCGGGATCGCCGATCCCGGCGCCGATCTGCCGCGAGCGCCAGCGCTTGTTGGCGGGCAGGTCGGCCAAATCGGCCCGGTGGCCTTCGCGGGTGTGGATGACGTGAAAGCCCTGCGCGCGCATCACCGCGAGCAGCTTCTTGATCGGCTCGATCGGCGCCCGGGTCAGCGACAGGTCGTAGCCCATCTTGTCGACATAGCCGCCGACGCCGCAGAAATCGGTCTGCATGTCGATGATGATGAGCGCCGTATTCTCTGGCCGCAGATCGCCATTGTAGGGCCAGGCATAGGGCTCGGACTTGATGAAGCGCTCGGGCATGAATGATCTCGCGGTCTATCGGGTGATGGACAATTCGGCGGGCGCGCCGGTCAGCGTGCGCTTCGGCGAGCAGGTGATGATCATGATCGCGAGGGTCAGGATGTAGGGCGCGGCATTGAACAGATGATAGCCGGAGGTGATGCCGACCGATTGCAGCGCGGGCCCGAGCGCTGCGGCGCCGCCAAAGGCGAGCGAGGCCCACAGGCACAGCATCGGGTCCCAGCGTGCGAAGATCACCAGCGCCACCGCGGTGATGCCTTGTCCCGAGGAGAGGCCTTCGTTCCAGCTGCCGGGATAGAACAGCGACAGGAACGAGCCGCCGATGCCGGCGAGGAAGCCGCCGACCATGGTGGCGCGCAACCGTATCAGCAGCACCGAGTGACCCATCGCGCGCGCCGCATCCGCGCTCTCGCCGGCGGTGCGGATCAACAGGCCCCAGCGCGTGGTCCTGAACGCCCAATAGAGCAGCGGCGCGATCGCGACGCCGATCAGGAACAGCACGTTGATGCGCAGCGCCGCGCGCAACTGCGGGATGTCACTCCACCAGCCGAAATCGATCGCCGGCAGCCGTGCCGCGGTCGGCTCGATCAGCGGCTTGCCGAGGAAGAAGGCGAGGCCCGTGCCGAGCAGCATCAGCGCGATGCCGACCGCGATGTCGTTGACGCGGGGGAGCGAGCAGATGCCGGCGTGCAGCGCGCCGAACAGGGCGCCGGTGACACCGGCCGCGAGCACGCCGAGCCATGGCGAGCCCGTGAGATACGAGATGCCGTAGGCGCTCATCGCGCCCATCACCAGCGTGCCTTCGAGGCCGAGATTGATGCGGCCGCTCCGCTCGGTGATGCACTCGCCGAGGCTGACGAACAAAAACGGTGTCGAGACGCGGATGGCGCCGCCGAACACGGCGAGCGGGACGGTCCAGAGCCCGAGCGATGCATCCGCCATGTCAGGACTTTCCCTTCAGGAAGCCGATCCGTCCGTAGAGCGCATCGCTCGCCAGCACGAACACGAAGATGATGCCTTGCAGCACCAGCACCGAGGCATCGGGCAGGCCGAGCCGCCGCTGCAACAGGCCGCCGGAGGCCGAGATGCCGCCGAGCAGGATCGCCACCGGAATGATCGCCAGCGGATTCTGCCGGGCCAGGAACGCGACCAGAATGCCGGTGAAGCCATAGCCCGCCGCGAGATTGGCGTTGGTGCGGCCCTGCACGGCCGCGACCTCGATCATGCCGGCGAGCCCGGCGCTGCTGCCGGCGAGGAAGCAGACGGTCATGATCAGCTTGCCGACCGAAAGCCCGACGATCTTGGCGGCGCGGATGTTGCCGCCGGCGACGCGCGCGGCGAAGCCGAACGTCGTGTGATAGATCAGGATGTAGGCGGCGACGGCCGCGACGAGGCCGAACACCAGGCCCCAATGCACGTCGGTGCCGGGGATGCTGCCGATCATGTTGGCGGCGCCGATCTCGCGCGTCGACGGCTTGTTGAGGCTCGCCGGATCGCGCATCGGCCCCTCGACCAGATGGTTCAGGATCGCCAGCGCGATATAGACCAGCAGCAGGCTCGAGATCGTCTCGTTGACGCCGCGATACTGCCGCAGGCCGCCCGACAGCGCGATCCAGAAGCCACCGCCGATCATGCCCGCGATCACCATCGCGATCTGCACCACGATCGGCGCTGTGCCTTGCAGCGCCAGCGCCGCCGCGGTTGCCGACAGCGCGCCGATCAGCAGCGCGCCTTCGCCGCCGATGATCACCATGCCGAGTTGCGCCGGCAGCGCGGTGCACAGCGCGGTCAGGATCAAAGGCGCGGCGCGGGTCAGCGTGTTCTGCCACGAGAACCAGGTGCCGAACGCGCCGTAATACATGTAGAAATAGAGATCGAGCGGGTTCTTGCCGTAGAGCGCGACAAAGCCGCCGAACACCGCGAGCGCGCCGACCAGCGCCGCGCCCGGGATCAGGATGTATTCGATGCTCGAGCCGTAGCGCTGGAGGAAGCCGGGATCGGCGGCCGGAGCAACGCCGGCCGCCTCCACCGATTCCGCCGCCTCGGTCGTCACGCGGTGGCTCCGATCACGCCCTCGACCAGATAGTCCATCTTCTCGAGTTCGGGATCCTGCTGGCCACGGTCGGTGCCGCCGGCGATCACGGTCTTGCCCTTGTTGTCGGTGATCGGGCCCTTGAAGATGGTGAAATCGCCGGCCATGAACTTGGCCTTGACGTCGTCGGCATGCTTGCGCGCTTCGGCCGAGACCATCTCGCCATAAGGCGACACCTTGACGATCTCTTCCTTGAGGCCGCCGCGATAGAAGTTCGGGATCGTCTCTCCAGCCACGATCATCTTGACGAATTTCGGATACAGCGCCTCCCAATTCCATTCGGCGCCGGTGAGATAGGCCTTCGGCGCCAGCGGCGCCTGGTTGACGTGATAACCGCACACCATCGCCCCGCGGCGCGCGGCGTTCTCGACCATCGTCTTCGGACCGTCGACATGGCAGGTCAGCACGTCGACGCCCTGGTCGATCAGGCTGTTGGTGGCCTCGGCCTCCTTGACCGGCATCGACCAGTCGCCGGTGAAGATCACCTGCGTGGTTGCCTTCGGATTGGCGAGCCGGGCGCCGAGCGTGAACGCGTTGATGTTGCGCAGTACCTGCGGGATCGGCTTGGCGGCGACGAAGCCGAGCTTGCCGCTCTTGGTCGAATAGCCGGCGACGATGCCGGAGATGTATTGCGCCTCGTCGATATAACCGAAATAGCTGCCGGCGTTCTTCGGGTCCTTGTCGGTCCACAGTCCGCCGCAATGCTCGAAATGCAGCTTCGGAAACTTGGTTGCCATCTTGACGACATGCGGGTTGTAGTAGCCGAACGAGGTTGGAAACAGCAGCGTGGCGCCGTCGAGATTGACCATCGACTCGATGGTCTTCTCGACTGCGTCGGTCTCCGGCACCTTCTCTTCCTCGATGACCTTGATGCCGGGCAGCTTCTTCACTGCCGCCGCGCCCTGGGCGTGGGCCTGGTTGTAGCCGTAGTCGTCGCGCGACCCGACATAGATGAAGCCGACCGTGGTCTCGGCGGCGGCCGCGCCGCGCACCCCGAGCGCGCTGCCGAATGCCAGCGCCGCGCTTCCCTGCAATAAGTGCCGTCTTGAAATCCTGCCAAAATCCATCGCCTGCTCCCTCCGGCGGGTCCGGCCCGCCTGTCCTTGTCGCAGCCGCCATAACGGCGTCGCTTGAGGGAGTGTCGCAAGCTTCGTGCCAGAGCACGTTTGGCGATCATGGCTCCGTAAGCATCTGAATATTCAAGGTAACACTGAGCAATGTGAGGTTGATCAGAGCTCGGTCAATGTCGATATGCCTATTTTATAGGCGATATATCGCCGTTGTATGCAATGGCGTTAAGCAGTCGGTAACCGGCCGGCGGCGGCTACCGGCGTGGTTGGGGTTCGGTGATTTGCCGGCTGGTCAATCGGATCGGGCCTGCTACGAGTGAGGCCATGCAGCCGGACTTCGGGGCCGGGTTGGACTGATGGGAAAGACCATGAGCGAGAACAAGCCGTCCGCCCTTGGCGCCGAGATCGTGGCGCGGATCGATCAGCTCGCGGCGATCTCAGAGACTTCAGAGCATCTGGCCCGCGTCTTCCTCACGCCCGAACACCGCAAGGCGGCCGATCTGATCCTGTCCTGGATGCGCGAGGCCGGCATGAGCGCGCATCTCGATGCGATCGGCAATGTCTGCGGCCGTTATGAGGGCGAGCGGCCGGGGCTGCCGGCGCTGGTGCTTGGCTCGCATTACGACACCGTGCGCGATGCCGGCCGATGGGACGGCCCGCTTGGCGTCATCACCGCGATCGCCTGCGTCGCCGATCTGAACCGGCGCGGCAGGCGGTTGCCGTTCGCGATCGAGATCGTCGGCTTCGCCGACGAGGAGGGCGTGCGCTTCGCCTCGACCCTGCTCGGCAGCCGCGCGGTGGCCGGCACGTTCGACGAGAGCGTGCTCAACAGCCGCGATCGCGCCGGCATATCGATGCGCGATGCGCTGATCGCCTTCGGGCTCGATCCCGATCATATCGGCAAGGCGGCCCGCGCGCGCCGCGAACTGCTCGGCTATGTCGAGCTGCATATCGAGCAGGGCCCGGTGCTCGAACAGAAGGAGCTGCCGGTCGGCGTCGTCAGCGCGATTTCAGGCGCGACCCGGCTCGCCGCCAACCTCACCGGCGTTGCGGGCCATGCCGGCACCGTGCCGATGCCGTTGCGGCGCGATGCGCTTGCAGGCGCCGCCGAATGCATCGTTGCGATCGAGCAGTTTTGCAGGAGCGACGATTCTGGCCTGGTCGGCACCGTCGGCCATATCGACGCCATGCCCGGCGCCACCAACGTGATCCCGGGCAAGGTGTCGTTCACGATGGACATCCGCTCGCAGAGCGACATGCATCGCAAACGCGCCGTCGCCGACATCGTGCGGCAGGTCGAGGTGATCGCCAGGCGGCGCGAACTCGGTTTGCAGATCGACGTCACCCACGAGAACCGCAGCGTGCCCTGCGCGCCCTGGCTGAAGACGCAGCTCGCGGCCGCCGTCGCCGCCGAGGGGCACGCCGTGTTCGAACTGCCGAGCGGGGCAGGGCACGACGGCATGGCGATGGTCGATGTCGCCGATATCGGCATGATCTTCGTGCGCTGCCGCGGCGGCGTCAGCCACAATCCGGCCGAGCATGTCGCGCTGGAAGACGCCAACACCGGCGTGCTTGTGCTGCTGCGATTTGTCGAGAATTTCCGAGCGCAGGCTGGTTGAGACAAGATCTGTTGTGCCAGCCTCCGTCATTGCGAGGAGCGATAGCGACGATGCAATCTATCTTTCCGCGTTTGCCGATCGACGGATTGCTTCGCTTCGCTTGCAATGACGGCTGAGGGAGCTGCGCCGGCCGTTTGGCGCCAGAATTCCTGGTCCAGGTGGCCGTTTTCGCCGCCGGAGAAGGAAACTCTCCCCGGGCCATGCGACGGAAAAGGCCTTTCCAACCGACGCGGGCAAAAGGCATTTCGTTACCCTTGCTTCCGACCCCGTCGTCGCGACATTCTCCTCACGTTCCAGATGGTCACGATGATGAGCCAATCCACATTCGATCCCTTCGGTGAGCCGGTTCCCGCGGTCGATCCTTCGATCGCGAACGCGGGCGTGTCGAAATGGCTGAAGACGGCGGGGACCAGCGTGTTCTGGGTGCTGGTGGTCGGCATCGTTCTGGCGCGGGCGGTCTATTTCGAACCCGGCGTGTTCAGCTTCGAGCATGCCGTGGCGTGGGCGCAGGGTCTGTTGGCCGTACTTTAGCGGACGACGCGCGGGGCTTCGCCTTCGTATCCTTTGTCTCTCGAATGATGCCCTCGAACGCGACCGCCGCCGGCACGTCGAGCCGGCCGGGCGATTTCAATTGCCACAGCGTGCGTTCGATATGGACGCCTTTGATCGGGATCACCTTGAGCTTCCCGAGCCTCACCTGATCGTCGATCGTCGCAACCGACACGATCGCCACCCCGACACCCGCAGCCACCGCCTGCTTGATCGCCTCGGTGCTGCCGATTTCCAGGGTTCGCTGCGGCTCGACGCGGTGGGCGGCGAGCGCCTGCGCGACCACCTCGCGGGTTCCTGAACCCGGCTCGCGCACGATCAGGATCTCATCGTTCAGCGACCGGATGTCGATCGGCCCCTGCACCGCCGCGAAGCGGTGATCCGGAGCCGCGATCAGCGCCATCACATCGGTGCGCCAGGCCTCGCTGATCAGGTTCTCGTCCTCGACCGGTCCCTCGACCAGCGCGATCTCGACCTCGTGCCCCAGCATCAGCGCCGCGATGTCGCTGGTATTGGCGCTCACCACATGCAGGTCGATGCCGGGAAAGGCGCGGTGGAACACGCCGAGATATTCCGGGATCATGTAGGTCGCGATCGTCGTGCTGGCGCCGATCCGCAGCGAGCCGCTGTCGAGGTTGCGCAGCGCCTGTAATTCGTCCTCGGCGGCGCGCTCGGCCGCGAACAGCGTTTCGGCATGCCGGGCCAGCGCCGCGCCCTCCCGGGTCGGCCGCACCCCCTTCGGCGTGCGGTCGAGCAGCCGGCAGCCGACCTGCAACTCGAAATCCCGCACGCCCTTGGAGATCGCGGGCTGGCTGATGTGCAGCAGGTCGGCGGCGCGGGAGAAACTTCCGCTTTTCGCCACCGCCGCGAACAGGCGGAGCAGGTGCAGGTTGAGGGACATAACTTCTCTCTATCGGGGCAGTCCGAAAAGATATTAGCCAAGGAGTGGGGTCTGGCGCATAAAATCTTCTCCGAAAAGAGGATTTCGTGCCGGAACAAGAACAACATCAAGGGCAGCAGCAGGGGGCGCTGAAGCGCATATTCCTGCTCATTCCGGGCATTCTGCTCTGCGGGGTGGTCACCGTCATCTCGCTCGGCGTCCAGGCCGTCGAGGAGCGGGTTTTCGACCACCCCTATATCGAGGCCCTGGTCGTCGCCATCCTGCTCGGCATGGCGGTGCGCACCGCCTGGGAGCCGTCGGAGCGTTGGCGCTCTGGCATCGCCTTCAGCGCCAAGCAACTGCTCGAGGTCGCGGTGATGCTGCTCGGCGCCTCAATCAGCTTCGCCGCGATCGTGGCGTCGGGCGGGCTTCTGATCGGCGCCATCGCCGCGACCGTCGTGATCATGCTGGCGGTGAGCTATGGCCTCGCTCGCCTGCTCGGGCTGAAGACCAAACTCGCGATCCTGATCGCCTGCGGCAATTCGATCTGTGGCAATTCGGCGATCGCGGCGGTGGCGCCGGTGATCGAGGCCGATGGCGACGACATCGCCTCGTCGATCTCGTTCACCGCCATTCTCGGCGTGCTGATGGTGCTCGGCCTGCCGCTGTTGATTCCGCTGCTGAAGCTGACGGCGACGCAATACGGCATCCTCGCCGGACTCACGGTCTATGCCGTGCCGCAGGTGCTGGCGGCGACCGTGCCGGCCGGCATCGTCTCGACCCAGATCGGTACGCTGGTGAAGCTGGTGCGGGTCTTGATGCTGGGCCCGATCGTGGTTGCGCTCTCGCTGTTCGTGGCGCGGCGGCGCAAGAGCGGTACGGCCGGCGCAAAGGCCGCGTCGATCAGCCCGTTCAAGCTGGTGCCCTGGTTCATCATCGGCTTCCTGGTGCTGGCCGCGCTGCGTTCGCTCCAGCTGGTGCCTGACATCGCGATCGCGCCGGTGACCAAGACGGCGGCGATCCTCACCGTGGTCTCGATGGCCGCGCTCGGGCTCGGTGTCGATGTGCGCGTGCTCTCGACCGTTGGCGGCAGGGTGACGGCCGCCGTCACGCTGTCCCTGATGCTGCTGCTCGGCCTGAGCATCGGGCTCGTGCACTTCTTCAAGTAGCCGCGAGGAGTGGCGCGGCTACTCGGCGGCCTTTGCAGTCTTGCCGAACATCCGTGTCGGTGCGGGGAAGCCGCAGGACGTGCCGTCCGTGATCTTGACCTGATCTTCCCAGGGCAAACGGAAGCGGCCGGACACCATGTCCTGCATGAAGGTGTAGGGGCAATCCATCGCGCCGCCTTTCACCGCGACATAGCCGCGATGCCAGAGCTGATAGATGTTGTTCTCGACGCCCCAGTTGATCCGCGCCTCGCGCACCAGGTCGGGCCGCACCTCGGCGGTGATGATCTCGTCGGCCCGTCCGGTGGTGCCGTGCGCGATGATGCTGCCGTCGAAATTGACGATCATGCCTTCGCCCATCGAGTCGAACGACCCGTCCGAGCCGCACATGCAGACATTGGCGGTTACCATCAGGTTCTGGAACGCGTTGGCCTGGTTGGTGAAGCGCCAGCTGTCGCGGATCGGTGCGGTGTAGCCCGCGGTGCGGATCATGATCTCCGCGCCCTTGTAGGCGCATTCGCGCGCCATCTCCGGGAACATGCCGTCGTGGCAGATGATCAGCGCGAGCTTGGCGCCGTTCGGTCCGTCGATCACGGGAATGCCGATGTCGCCCGGCTCCCACGGCTCGACCGGAATCCAGGGATGGAATTTGCGGTAGTACAGCTTGATCTCGCCGTGATCGTCGATGATCAGCCCCGAATTGTACGGGTTGCCGTGCGGGTTGAACTCCATGATGGAGAAGCAGCCCCAGATCTTGTTGTCGATGCAGGCCTGTTTGAAAGCCGCGACTTCAGGCCCGTCGAGCCGGCACATGATCTCAGGGTTGGTATCCATCGAGAGGCCGTGCAGCGAGTATTCGGGGAATACGACCAGGTCCATGGTGGCGAGATTGCGCCGCGCCTTGCCGACCATCCAGACGATGCGCTCGGTCTGCCGCGCCAGATCGGCTTTGGTCGCGACCACGGGCAGTTGCAGCTGCACCAGTCCGATCACGACGCCATTCGGCGATTTGTTGAGACCGCCAAGTCCGTTCATGCCTGTCCTCCCGCTCATTACGACGCACCGCGTCATTTGCGCGAACGATCGATCCTCGTCCGCTCAGGCTCCCAGCTAGCAACGATCATGCCAGCAGCATCGGACGATCGGCAAATCAGCTGCCGGTGATTGCGTAGTGGCACGCGGTTTGCTTAATCAAGCGCGGATCTTCTCGCATTCGGGGGAGTGCGCCATGGCGAATTCAAGCGGGACAATCGCGGCGGAGCCGGCGCCGATCACGCTCGACTGGAGCAAGACCGCGCTCGTCATCATCGACATGCAGCGCGATTTCATGGAGCCCGGCGGGTTCGGCGAAACCCTCGGCAATGACGTCAGCCAGCTCGCCCGCGCGGTGCAGCCGATTGCCGCGGTGCTCGCGGCGGTGCGCGACGCCGGCTTGCTCGTGGTCCATACCCGCGAGGGCCATCTGCCCGATCTCTCCGACGCGCCGCCGGCAAAGGTTGAGCGTGGTGCGCCGAGCTTGCGGATCGGCGATCCCGGGCCGATGGGACGGATCCTGATCCGCGGCGAGGCGGGCCACGACATCATTCCCGAGCTCTATCCGCAGGACAGCGAGATCGTGATCGACAAGCCCGGAAAGGGCGCATTCTACGCCACCGAATTCGCTGACATCCTGCAAAAATACGGCATCGAGAATCTGCTGGTCTGCGGCGTCACCACCGAGGTCTGCGTCAACACCACGGTGCGCGAGGCCAACGACCGCGGTTACCGCTGTGTCGTGATCGCGGACGGCTGCGCGTCCTACTTTCCGGAATTCCACGAGATGGGCCTGAAGATGATCAAGGCCCAGGGCGGCATTTTTGGGTGGGTCACCGATTCAGCCGCGGTGCTGGAGGCGCTCGGACGTTGAAGCGAGATGAGATTGGGCTGCGCCGCGAATAGGGGCGCTACCTATCGCGTTTGCGGCGCGGAAGCGTTGGGGCGCATGCTCAGGACTCCGGGACGCCCGCTTTTCATGGTCGAAGCAGACACTCGACCCGACGTCGGGGATAACCCCTCGCAGAAGCACACCGTGCGAGATGGTCACGGTATTATTAGTCATTGGCGACGTCTTCCGCTAAGGGTTGTCGACGATTGGTCCACAACTCTTGGATGGTTTCGTGCAAGTCGGGAGAATTCTTCGCAGTCGCGCCGGGACGTTCGTCGTTATCGGCTGGCTTCTTTTCGTGGTGTCGATCCCGATTTGCCTCTCGGTCGTTGTGGTTACGGCCATAGACCTGACTTACTTCGCAGCAAGTCCGCAGATCCCATTTGACAAGTACGATAATGACGCCTCCTGGATATTTCTTGCCTCGGTTGCTTTTGCCGCGGTTGCGTCTTCAATCGCGCTTGCTTTGGAGTTTCGAGCCACCGCGTCCGCATTGGTGGTTGCGATTTGGGGTGTCGCCGTTGCCGGCATCCCGGTTGCTCGTTCGTTTGTGAAACCTGGTCCGGAATATTTCGAGCGGCATGCCGGCCAGGAAACCTTTTGGGTACCTTGGAAGTATGTGGCGACCAGCCCCGGGGTGCCCCTTGAGAAAATGCCAAAGGAGGTTGGCTTCTCTGCGGATCTCTGTCTTTCCAATCTCTTAGGGCGCGGCGACGTAGGCTGTGGTTTCATTCAGAGTGTCCATGTTTTACCCAGCGAGAACAGCGATGCTGATCCCGACTTAAAATCGTGGCGTGAATACCGGTCTCAGATGAGTAGGGGTCTTGACCGCGATGGGTATCAATCGTTCGACTTGAGCTTTGCGCGGCCTAGCGGTCGTACGCTGGTCCATCACTACTTCGCTCGCCTGAACTTGAACGGACAGCTCACGCGGCTTGTCGTCTGTCACGTTAACAGCGAGAGATTCTGTATAACTCACGCGCTGGTGGGCAACTATTGGCTTGGATACCAAGCAGGCTCAGCCGAGGGTGACGAGGTGCTCGACGGCAAGCTCGCGGCGTTGATCGAGTCATGGCGGCGCAAGTAGTGTGTTCTGAAGCCATGGTTCAGACCGACGAGCGCTTTTGGCCCTCAGCCGACATGATGAAGCGCGCCTCTCCTGTCCGCTGCTCTCGCCTTAGCCGCCCTTCACCGTACCCGCCGTCAGCCCGGCCACGATCTGCGGCTGCGCCAGCACGGTGAGCAGCAGCACCGGCGCSGTCACGATCAGCGCGGCGGCGGCGAGCGGGCCCAGCTCAATTGGTCGAACGAGATCATGTTGTGAACCGCGACCGGCAGCGCGTGGGTCTCGCGCCCGGCCAGCACGATGTCGAAGACGAAGTTGTTCCAGGAGAAGATCACCGCGAGCATGAGGGCGACCGCAAGCCCGGCTCGCGGTCAGTCCAGATTCTGCATCATCCGCCGCCGGCGGCGTGCGTCGCGAAAGCCGGAGATCGAGCCCACTGCCGATTTGCGGTCCGTCTGGCTGCGCTGTCGATCGCGCCGGCATTCACACCCTCACTGCCACCGATAGGTAAGTGTGCCCAATACCGTTCGGCCCATGCCATACTGACAAAGCCCAACGCCTTGGCAATACGAGACGTAGGTCTTGTCGAACAGATTTCGGGCGTTTACCGCCAGCGAGAAGCCCTTGAGAGCAGGCGACCTGGCTGCGAAATCGTAGGTCACGGACGCGTCCAGCAGCGCATAGTCCGGCAGCAGCGACGGTGTGGTGCCGAGACCGGAAACGCCGGTCCAGACATTCGTGTAAGTACCGTAGGTGTTGCCCACGTAGCGCACGCCGACACCAACTCCCAGGCCGGCGGCGGGACCATCGAGGAATGCATACTTGGCCCAGAGGGACGCCGTGTTGCGCGGAATACCGACCGGATGGGTGCCAACGTTGATCGAGAACAGCGACGTCGTGTCGTTCGACGCGGTTACGATGTTGTCGAGATAAGTGTAGGCCGCCACGACGTCCAGGTTGCGGTTGAACTTCGCGTGCCACTCGAGTTCGAGGCCGCGCGAGCGGATGGCTCCCGTCTGGGTGCTGAAGCCGATATGGCCAGGTGTGATATCGGGCGTGAGCACGTTCTGCTGGGTCAGATCGAACAGCGCTGCGGTGACGAAGCTGTTCCAGCCGATCGGCTGGTATTTGACGCCAATCTCATATTGTTCGCCGGTGGTGGGCTTGAACGCCGCTCCGCCGTAGGCGGTGCCTATTTGAGGCTGGAAAGACGTCGCATAACTCGCATAGGGCGCGACACCATTGTCGAAGAGATAAACCACACCGGTACGCCAGGTAAATGCGCTATCGGACTGGTCGGTCTTGACGTTGTTGATGCGGTCAAAATCGTGCGCCGCCGCCCAGTCCTGCCGACCGCTGATCATGAAGCGCCACCCGCCCAGGCTCATCTGATCCTGCGCATATAGTCCGGCCTGGGTCACCCGGGCATCGTCGCTGCCGCCCGGCGTCGGAAGTGCGACCGGTGCTCCATAGACGGGGTTGAAGGCATCCAGACCGTTCACGGCAAAATTGTTGCCGTAGAGCTCGTTGTACTTGATGTTCTGATAGTCGAAACCGACGATCGCCGTGTGCTTCACTGCGCCGAGGGCAAATTTTGCCTCGATCTGGTTGTCATTGGTGAGCTGGGTCAGGCTTTCATTGTTGAAGAATGCGTAGCGTCCGAGCGTTCGGTTGTCAGCGCCGAGCCCGTAGGCGAACACGTTCAGCAAGTCGTCCTTGATGCCGGTGTAGCGCAGGTTCTGGCGAACGGTCAGATTGTCGTCGAGTCTGTGTTCGAACAGGTAACCGATGCCATACTGTTCGCGCGAGTGACGGTCGAAGCCGGGCTCACCGGGATTGAGCGACCGTGAAATCTGTCCGTTCGGATTGGGCAGCACGGTGCCCACCGCGGGGACAAAATTGTAGTAACCAGCGTTCGGATCCTTCTGATAATTCGCCAGCACCGTGAGTGTGGTGTCGAGATCAGGTCGCCATGTGATGGCCGGCGCGACGGAGACGCGCTGCTCATGCGTACCGTCCACCTGCGTATCGTTGTCGCGGAATACGCCGGTGAAACGGTAAAGCAGCTTGCCATCCTTGTCGACGGGTCCGCCCGTATCGATCGACGTGGCGCCGAGATTGTAGGTGCCCGCGGAGACATTGATCTCGCCGAATGCCTTGTCGGTCGGCCGCTTGCTGACGAGGTTGACGAGTCCGCCGGGAAAACCCTGTCCGTAGAGCACCGAAGCAGGACCGTGCAGCACCTCGATCCGCTCCAGATTGTAGACTTCATAGGACGGCAGGTTGTAGGCGACGTTCGGCATTCGCAAGCCGTCGAGATACTTCTCGAGCTGAAAGCCGCGGCCGGTCAGATATTCAAAGCCGCTCATGTTGACGCCGCGCTGTTCGGCAACCACGCCCGACGTATAGTTCAGTGCCTGAGCCACGCTTTGCGCACCCTGATCCTTGATCTGATCGGCGGTGACAACCGAGATCGCCTGCGGCGTTTCAATCAGCCGTGTATCGGTCTTGCTGCCCGTGGCGCTATGGGTGGCAACATAGCCATCAACGTGCCCCCACGCGGTTTCGCGCGGTGCGCTCGAAGCAGAATTTGTCGGCTCACGCTTCGCGCGGGCCGTCGTTGGCCGTCGGCTCGACCGCGGTTTGGCGCTGCGGGAGGGCAGTGCGCGGGCGGCGGGTCGCTGGATCGGAGCATCGACGGTGACTGGTGGGAGGCTGGCCTGCGCGCTCGCGGGCGACGTGGATGAACCGAGGGTAAGAGCGATCGCGGAAACGCTGATCGAAAAAGCCGAGAGCAATCGCGCTCCAGCAACAAGCTTCTGCATTGTCTTCCAACCCTCAACGAAATCACATCAGTGCTTCGGCTAGTGCGGCACCGCCTTTCTCTTCGCAATGTTCGTGCTGATAGAATCCGTCTAATGATGGCGGGTTCTCGATACATGATGGCAATGTGGCGCCTTGCCGATATGATTTGGCGTTACATCGATATCGTCGAATCGCTGTTCTTCATGCATCACGGATGTGTCGAACCAGTTGCAAGCCCGGTATGTGCGCTACGCTGCCGAAAACAGAAGTTGGATTCGGGGCATTGGCGTCAGCGGCCGTGCGGCTTGAGGTGCCGTCGCAAACGTGCTCGGCCGAGCGTCGGCCGCCGGCGGCTCCTTTGCATGGGGTTGTTTTCGATATTTTTGACGAGGCGACCCGCGACGGCCTACGGCTCACATTGCCCTGAAGCACGATCCGGAAAGTGTGAGGCGGTCGTCTGAGAAGATCGTGCGCAAACACGAAGCTGGAGCGCGATGGTTCAACCTGATCTCGTCGCGCCTCAGCCGCCCTTCACTGCGCCCGCCGTCAGCCCGGCTACGATCTGCCGCTGCGCCAGCACAGTGAGCAGCAGCACCGGCGCGGTCACGATCAGCGCGGCGGCGGCGAGCGGGCCCCAGCTCAACTGGTCGAAAGAGATCATGTTGTAGACCGCGACCGGCAGCGTGCGGGTCTCGCGCCCGGCCAGCACGATGCCGAAGACGAAGTTGTTCCAGGAGAAGATCACCGCGAGGATGAAGGCGACCGCAAGCCCGGGCTTGGCGATCGGCAGCGCGACATGGCGGAACACCTGCCAGCGCGTGGCGCCATCGATCAGCGCGGCTTCCTCCAGCTCGAGCGGCGTGGTCTCGAAATAGCCGATCATGATCCAGATCACGATCGGCACCGTGACCACGAGATGGATGATGATCTGCGGCACCAGCGTGCCGAGCAGGCCGAGCCATTGGAACAGCAGGAACAGCGGGATCAGATACGACAGGCCCGGCGTGATGCGGGCGATCAGGATCACGATCGCCGATTTATGCGCCGCCATCCGCGCGATGCCGTAGCCCGCGGGCACGCCGACCAGCATCGCAAGTCCGGTTGCGCAGCCGGTGACGACGAGGCTGTTGGTGAAATAGGTCAGGAAGCGGTTGGAGGCGAACACGTCGGCATAGTTCTTCCAGGCGATATGCTCCGGGAAGAACACCGGCGGATAGGACGCGTTGTCGATCTCGAATTTCAGCGACAGCGAGGCCATCCAGAGGAAGAACAGGATCGCCGGCGAGACGATGACGAACACCGACAGCCACAGCCCGATCCGGCCCAGGATCTGACGCAAAGCTATATGGCGGAGATTCATGCCTCGCTCCCGAGCTGCGAGGTCCACAGCAGGCGCTTGCGCAAGTGGAGCAGCAGCGCTGCCAGTGCCACGATCAACAGGAAGAACACCACCGCGATCGCCGAGCCGTAGCCGAGGTCGTAATAGACGAAGGCGACGCTGTAGAGATAGACGTTGATGGTCTCCGACGCCGAACCGGGTCCTCCTTGCGTGATCGCGAAGATGATGTCGAAACTCTTCACCGCGTCGATCATCCGGATCATGCCGGCGATGAACAGGAACGGCATGATCAAGGGCAGCGTGATGAAGCGGAACACCTGCCAGAAACTGGCGCCGTCGATCTGCGCGCTTTCATAGGGTTCGGTCGGGATCGCGGCGAGGCCGCCGAGCACGATCAGCATCACCAGCGGCGTCCATTGCCAGGTCTCGACCAGCACCAGCGAGGGGATCACCGTCGTCGGGTTGAASACCCAGAGCTGCGGCGGGATGCCGACCAGCGAGAGCAGATAGTTCAGCACGCCGAGCTGYGGGTGGAACATCATGGTCCACACCAGCGCGATCGCCACCGGGGTCGCCATCATYGGCATGATGAAGATGCCGCGCAGGAARCCGCGYGCGGCGAAYTTCTGRTGAAACACCACCGCCGCSAGCGTGCCGAACACCAGYGGCAGCACGACYGACAGMRCGGTRTAGGACAGCGTGTGSCCGACCGCCTCGACGAAGCGCGGATCGGTCGGCARCCGYAAATAATTGGCGAGYCCGACGAAGRYGGTSGGCGAGCCGACCTTCCATTCCTGGAAGCTCATCCAGATCGTGAACACCCACGGGAAGATGATGACCGCGAGCACCACGACCAGGGCCGGGAYCACGAAGGGCCAGTRGGATGGCTTRCGCCATTSGCGCTCCGGCGCGGCGGTTTGGGCCGYGGCCGGAGAAGCTTGTGTCACCACGCTCACGCTTTYTCACTGCGCTCCAGGATCGGGCGGAACTGATCGTGCGCCTTYTTCAGCTCGGTKGCRGGATCGGCGCCCGACAGCGTCGCGGTCAGCGCSGCGCCSACGATGTCGCGATACTCGGCGACGGGGATGATCACCGGCAGGCCAAGCTTCGAGATCTTCGAGGAATCGATCACCGATTGCAGCCATTCCTTGGTCTTGACGCCCTTGGCGACCTCGGGATCGTCGACGATCGAGYTGCGGAACGGCACGCCGCCRCCGGCCTGGATCARGCGCGTGCCCTGGCCGCGCGAGACCGCCCACTGGCASAGCAGRTAGGCGGCTTCCTTGTTCTTGCTGGCGGCGGCGATGCCGAGGCCGTCWCCRTAGGTSGAYGAGAAGTGGCCCTTGGGGCCGGCCGGRACCACGGTGTAGCCGACCTTGCCGGGTACGCGCGAKGCGGTYGGATCTTCGATCGGCGGCGCCCAKCCGGTGGCGTCGATCCACATCGCGGCGCGTCCCTGRGTAAAGGAMGCCATCGACTCCATCCAGTTGAAGCCGGCGACGCCGGGAGGTGCMGCYTTGGTCAGCARYCGCTGATAGAGCTTGGTCGCCTCGATCCCCTCGGGACCGTCGGACAGGATGTTGCCCTTGCCGTCGAGGAACTCGCCGCCATAGTTCAAATAGAAATTGCTCCACATCGCCATGTTGGCGTTGCGCAGGCCGCGGCCGACGAARCCGTAGACGCCTTCCTTSGGGTCGGTSAGCTTCTCCGCGGCGRCCGCCATTTCGTCCAGCGTCTTGGGCACCTCGACGTTCTTCTTCTGGAACAACTCCTTGTTGTAGTAGAGGATGAAATARTCGACCGACCACGGCAGCGACAGCATCTGRCCCTTGTCGTTGCGYGCATATTGCAGGCCGGCCGCGGAGAARTCGYTCTCGACSAGATCCGGYAGCGTCARGCTTGRATCCTTGAGGAARCCSGACATGTCGGCGAGCCAGCCGGCYTTCTCGAATTGCCGCTTCTGCACGTGATAGCTGAGGTGSACGACRTCGAAGCTCGGCTTGCCCGAGGACAGCTCGATCACGCATTTCTGGCGCTGCTGCTGCTCCGGGACCTGCTCGGATTCRACCTTGATGCCGGTGAGCTCGGTGAATTCCTTGATGTATTTTTGCAGRTTGTCGCCGCGCGGTCCCTTGGCGAGGCTGACTTCRAGCGAGGTRCCGGAATATTTYTTCCAGTTGACCTCGGCRCGGGCCGGAAATCCGGTCAATCCAACCGCGCCWGCGGCGGCCGTGCCCGCCAGCATTTGCCGGCGCGAGATCAGGTGATGCGACATGTCTCTCTCCCTGGGACGGTTCTTATTTGGGAGAGATAGTAGAGCATGATCCGGAAAAGTGAACACCGCTTTTCCGGACCGCTCGTGCATCAACCGATGCGGGTACGGCATCGATGCAATCAGGAATCGCATCGATGCACGAGTGCCGCGTGTGGCGCGGCGCCGCATGATGCCGCGCCGCGCGACGCCGGGCAGCTAGGCCATGACGAAGGCGAGCAGGGTGCCGTTCGCGGCAGCCGGCGGCACGGTGATGCCGTTGCCGCTCTTCACGCCGGTTGCGCCCAGCGCCTTTTCGGTCGCGGCAAGATCGGCCGCGATCACGAGACCGGCGCCGCCCCGCTCGGACAGACCGTCCAGCGACACGCCAGGATAACGCTTGCCGAGCTGATCCCTGGTCAGGAACACGAAATCGGCGCGGTCGCCGCCGGACGGCACCGCAACGGCGCCGTCGGCATCGGTCCGCACGGCGATGTCGATCATCCTGGAGAGATGCGCGGCGTCGGCTGCCGGATCGGGCGAGACGATCAGCACCTGCTTGAGACGCTTTGCCCCATTGGCGTGCGTCATCAATTCGGGAATCCACACCGTCTCGCGGGTCTTGTGCTGGCAGGCGAAAATGCGGACGCCGCCCGGCGCCTCGGCGGTCGGCCATTGGAAGGTGCGGAATTTTGCCGCGGAGACCTTGCCATCAGGCAACGTCACCGGGCGCTCAAAATCGGTCGGCCCGATCGGCGGATAGCCGCGCGCGCGGATCTCCTCGGCACCGGCAGCGGAATCCACTGCGGTGAACGCGATCCGTTCGATGCCTTCGCCGCGCTTCTCGAGGAAGGCGCGCGCCGGGGCGTTGTGTTCAGTCGGCGTCAGCACGCCGAGCAATTCCATGTAATCGGGGTCGAACATGATGGTGTAGTTGCCCGATCCCATATGCGCGCTGTGGGTGCCGCGCGGCGACACGGTGAAGCCGAGCCGCTTGTAGTTCTCGGCGGCCTTGTCGAGGTCCTTCACCATGACCACGGCGTGATCGATTCCGATGACGTTCTTGAGTGCCACTTGTTGTCTTCCCGGCTGGAATGAGGACCTTGCTTGAGCATGATCTTTTCGGAAAACCGCTACGCACTTTTCCGGATCATGCGTTAAAGCTAACCAGAATGACCGGGTACCCGCAAGAAAGGATCATGATGAGCAGCAATGCCGTGCGCTGGCCCAATTCACTCTGGGCGGCGGTGACGCCGTCAGGCCCCGATTGCCCCGAACTGACCGGTGTGCAGCAGGCCGATGTCGTCATCATCGGCGGTGGCTTCACCGGGCTGTCAACCGCATTGCATCTGCGCGAGGCCAATGTCGATGTCGCGATCGTCGAGGCGGCCGATCCGGGCTGGGGCGCCTCGGGCCGCAACAACGGGCAGGTGATCCCGACGCTGTCGCGTCCCGATCCAGACGACATCATCAAGCGGCACGGCGCGGCCGGCGAGCGCTTCGTCGCGATGCTGCGCGACAGCGCGGCCATGCTGTTCGACGTCGTCGAGCGCTACAATATCGAGGCCGAACAGGAGCAGGCCGGCTGGGTCCAGCCGGTGCATTCCCCGGGCCGCATCAAGATCGCGGAGCGGCGGGTGCAGCAATGGTCGAAATTCGGCGCGCCGGTCGAGTTGCTGTCGCGCGAGCAGACCCGGGACATGCTCGGCTCGGACGCATGGTACGGCGGCTTCTGGAACAGGAGCGGCGGCCACGTCAATCCGCTGGCGCTGGCGCGCGGCCTTGCACGCACCGTGCTCGGCCTCGGTGGACGGATCTATGCCCGTTCGCCTGCGACGAGTTTCGAGCGCCGCGGCGATCGTTGGTTGGTGAAGACCGAGAAGGGCGAAATCTCCGGCCGCGCGCTGGTTGTCGCGACCAACGCCTATAGCGGCGAGTTCGCCAAATCGCTGGTGCCGGAGATCGCAACCGAGGTGATGCCGGTGCTGTCCTGGCAGATGGCGACGCAGCCGCTGTCGGACAATGTCCGCAAGACCATCATCCCCGGCCGGCAGGCGATGTCGGACACCCATGGCGAGCTGTATTTCGCGCGCTACGATGCCCGCAACCGGCTCGTCACCGGCGGCGCCGTGCTCGGGCCGGGCGACAAGACCGGCCGGCTGAAGGCGCGGGTGACCGAGCGGCTGCAACGGCTATGGCCGCAGATCGGCGAGGTCTCCTTCGAGTATGTCTGGAACGGCTATGTCGGGATGACCGCGGATTTCCTGCCGCGCATGCATCGGCTCGGACCGAACGCCTATGGCTGGACCGGCTGCAACGGCCGCGCCGTCGCGCTGACCATCCCGCTCGGCCGCGAATTGGCGCGGGCGGTCCAGGGCGTTCCGGAGAGCGAGCTGGCGCTGCCGTTCACCGAGCCGGTGCAGTATGTGGCGCACGGCTTGTTGCGCAAGCTCGCGCCGTGGATGCTGGTGCTCTATCGCCGTCGCGACGCCCAAGAGCTGGTCAAGGGCGATCGCTTCGAGCTGCTGCGCTGGGCGGAGCATGTGCTCGCCTCGCGCCGCTCCAGATGAGGACCGCCGCCGAGCGCATGGCCTGATCAGGCGATCAAGGCATCGCGCTTGCGCGTGAAGTCGCCGCCGGGGATCGCCGACAGCAGCGCCTGCGTATAGGGATGCTGCGGCCTGCCGAACACCTCGGTGGTCAACCCTTGCTCGACCACGGCGCCGTCCTTCATGACCGCGATGAGGTCGCAGATCTGCGCGGCGACGCGCAGATCGTGGGTGATGAAGATGATGGACAGGCCGAGCTGTTGCCGCAGCCCGGCGAGCAACCTCAAGACCTGCGCCTGCACCGAGACGTCGAGCGCCGAGACCGGCTCGTCCGCGACCAGCACGTCGGGCCTGAGCGCCAATGCGCGTGCGAGCCCGATGCGTTGCCGCTGGCCGCCGGAGAACTCGTGCGGGAATCTGTCGCCAGCGGAGGGATCGAGCCCGACCAGCTCGAACAGCCTCCGTGCTTCGGCGATCGCGGTGACACGATCCGTGCCGTGCACGATCGGTCCCTGCGCCACCAGCTCGGCCGCCTTGCGGCGCGGATTGAGCGAGGCGAACGGATCCTGGAACACCATCTGGATGTGGCGGGTCTCGCGCCTGACATCCTCGCGGCCGAGTTTCGCCCAGTCCTTGCCGTCGAGTACGATCGAGCCGGTGTCGGGATCGATCAGCCGTACGATGCAGCGCGCGAGCGTCGATTTGCCCGAGCCGGACTCGCCGACAATGCCGAGCGTGGCGCCGCGCGGCAGCCGCAGCGAGACGTTCTTGACGGCTTCCGTGATCCGCGCGCCGCGACCGAGGAAGCCGCCGGTGCGGTAGGTCTTGGAGACGCCGTCGATGGTCAGGATGGTCTTGCCGGACAGGATGCGCGGCGGGGGCGTCGTCAGCGGCGGCACGGCGGCAATCAATTGCTGCGTATAGGGATGCTGCGGATCGTTCAGCACCTTGTCGGCTACACCTTGCTCGACGATCGCGCCGTGCTGCATCACCACGACGCGGTCGGCGATCTCGGCGACCACGCCGAAATCATGGGTGATGAACAGCACCGCGGTCTTCTTGCGCTGCTGCAAATCGCGGATCAGCTTCAGGATCTGCGCCTGGGTCGTGACGTCGAGCGCGGTGGTCGGCTCGTCTGCGATCAGCAGCTTCGGGTCGAGCGCCAGCGCCATCGCGATCATGGCGCGCTGGCGTTGGCCGCCGGACAATTCGTGCGGATAGGCCTTTGCCGTCGCCTTCGGATCGGGGATGCGAACGTCCTCGAGCAGCGCCAGCACCCGCGCGTTGATCTCTGCCTTCGCTAAGCTGGTGTGGATCGCAAACATCTCGCCGATCTGGTCGCCGATGGTGCGCAGCGGATTGAGCGCCGTCATCGGCTCCTGGAAGATCATCGCGATGCCGGCGCCGCGGACCTCGCGCATGGCGGCATTATCCGCGGCGCAGAGGTCGCGGCCCTCGAACATCATCCGGCCCTGTTCGATCGTCACCTCGTTGGGCAGCAGCCGCATGATGGCGTTGGCCATCATCGACTTGCCAGAACCGGACTCGCCGACCACGCAGAGGATCTCGTTCGACGCGATCGAGAGCGACACATCGGACAGCGCATGCGGCCGATCGGCGCCCTTGGGTAGCCGCACGGTCAGGCCGTCAAGCGAAAGGACAGCTTCGCTCATCGGCTCTTCAGCCTCGGATTGAGCGCATCGTTGAGGCCCTGGCCGACCAGCGATACCGCAAGCACGGTGACGAGGATCGCGATGCCGGGGATCGCCGAGACGTACCACTGCACGCGGAGTACGTCGCGGCCGAGCCCGATCAGATTGCCCCAGGAGGCGACATTGGGATCGGACAGCCTCAGGAAGGCGAGCGCGCTTTCCAGCAGGATCGAGACCGCCATCACCACGCTGGCATAGACGATGACCGGCGGCAGCGCATTGGGCAGGATCTCGCCGAGGATCAACTGGAGGTCCTTCATGCCGAGCGTCTTGCCGGCCTGCACGAATTCACGGTTGCGCAGCGACAGGAATTCGGCGCGGGTCAGCCGCGCCGGCGCCGGCCACGACACCACGCCGACCGCGATGGTCACCGTGGTCAGGGTCGAGCCGAACACCGCGACCAGCACCAGCAACAACACGAAGTTCGGCAGGGTCTGGAACGCCTCGGTGATCCGCATCAAGACATTGTCGACCCAGCCGCCGTAGTAGCCGGCGAAGGCACCGACCAGGATGCCGATCAGGATCGCGATCACGGTGGCGACGCCGCCGATCAGCAGCGAAATCCGCGCGCCGTAGAAGATCTGGGCGGCGATGTCGCGGCCGGAATTGTCGGTGCCGAGCAGGAAGCGCGGGTTGGAGAACGGCCAGATCAGCGGCCGCCCCGCCAGCGCCAGCGGATCGCGCGGATAGAGCATGCCCGCGCTGACGGCCATCGCGATCACGAGCAGCAGCAGGATCAGGCCGATCACCGCTGCCGGGCTGCGGAAGTAGCGTTTCACCGCGTCCATCACGCGCCCTCCGCCGCGATGCGCGGATCGAGCCGTGCGTAGAGCAGGTCGACCACGAAGTTCACGGCGATCACCAGCAGCGCGGACACGAACACGATGCCGAGCAGGGTGTTGAGGTCGCGCTGCACCACCGATTCATAGGCGAGGCGGCCGAGGCCGGGCAGCGAGAACACGCTTTCCACCACGACCGAGCCGCCGAGCATGGTGCCGGCCTGCAACCCGATCAGCGTCACCATCGGCAGCAGCGCGTTGCGCAGCACGTGGCGGGTGATGATGCGGGTCTCGTCCAGGCCCTTGGCGCGGGCGGTGCGGACGAAATCGAGGTTCAGGACCTCCAGCATCGAGGCGCGCATGATGCGCAGATAGATCGCAAGGAAGATCAGCCCCAGCGTCAGCGTCGGCAGCACCAGATGCGCGGCGATGTCGAGGACGCGCCAGATCCCGGTCTGGACGTTGCCGATGTCCTCGAAGCCGCCGGGCGGCAGCCATTGCAGATAGACCGAGAACACCACGATCGCCATCAGCCCGAACCAGAACGAGGGCGTGGCATAGAAGATCAGGCCAAGCGTGGAGATCAGCGTGTCCGGCCAGCGGTTGACGCCGCGCGATGCGATCACGCCGAACAAGAGGCCGAAGAAGAATGCGAACGACAGCGAGGCGGTCATCAAGAGGATGGTCGGTGGCAGCCGTTCCAGGATCACGGTCGCCACCGGCTTGCCGTAGATCGAGGAGAAGCCGAGATCGAGCCGCACCAGGTGCCACAGATAATTGCCGAGCTGTGCCGGAACCGAGAGGTCGAGCCCGTAGAATTTCCGCAGCGCCTCGGCGGTCGCGGCATCGCCGCCGCCCATCTGCGCCATCAGCGCATCGACGGTGTCGCCCGGCGCGAGCTGCAACAGCAGGAACACGCCGATCAGGATCAGGAACAGGGTCGGAATCGAGGCGGCGAGCCGCCGCCCCGCAAGGCTCAGGATACGCATAAGCTATCTATAGCGTTTTCGCGTGAAGTGACCACTGGCCTCTACTTACCTCGCCCCGCTTGCGGGGAGAGGTCGGATTGCATCGTCAGATGCAATCCGGGTGAGGGGGTATAGGTCTGTCCATGCTCGTAGCTCGCGGAGGGAGCCCCTCACCCCAACCCTCTCCCCGTGAAGAACGGGGAGAGGGGGGAGCAGGCCTCACGCACTCAGCCAAAGATCGTGCCAGCTCGCCGAGCCCCAGCGCGGCGTATTGGAGTGGTTGCGCGCCTTGGCCGTGATCACGGTGACGAAGATCTGCTCGATCGGCATCCAGACCGGCAGCTCGGTGTTCACCTCCTTGACGAAATCGGCATACAGCGCCTTGCGCTTGACCGGATCGACCTCGGTCGCGGCGTTGTCGATGGTGGCATCGACGGTCTTGTCTTCCCAGCCCCATTGGTTGGTCCACGGCGCGCCCTTGGGCTGGCCGGAGCGGTACCACACCGTGGTCGAGACCGCGGGGTCGTTGCGATACTGGTGCCAGCCGGTGGCGAGATCGAAGGCGTGGTCGTCATAGACCTGCTTGAGGAAGCCGCCGCCGTCGTTGCGCACGATGTCGACCTGGATGCCGACTTCTCCGAGCGATTGCTGGACGAAGGTCGACCACAGCGAGATGTCCTCGCCCCATGGCGCCGGCAAGAGCTTCAGCGCGAAGCGCTTGCCGCCTGTGGCCTTGAAGCCGGCCTCGTCGAGCAGCGCGATCGCCTTCGCCTTGTCGTACGGATATTGCGGCGTGTTCGGGCCGGGATAGAAGTCGGTCGAGGTCGAGGGGATCGGTCCGGTGCCGAGCTTGGCGAAATCGCCCAGGAAATTGTCGATGAAGAACGGCACGTTGATCGCATGCGCAATGGCGCGGCGGACGCGGATGTCGGCCAGTTCCTTGCGGCGGAAGTTGAACTCGATGGTGTTGGTGCGGGCGTTGCCCTCATTGCCCTTGGTCGAGACGATGAAGCGCTTGTCCTTGCCGAGCCGCGCCATGTCCGAGATCGTCAGCCCCGAGAACGGGCTGTATTGCAGTTCGCCGGCCTCCATCTGGGCGGCCGCGGCGGCGCGGTCGGTGATCACCTTCCAGACGATGCGGTCGAGATAGGGCGCATTCGGCCGCCAATAGTCCGGGTTGCGGTCGGCGATGATGTATTGCCCGCGCTCATATTTGACGAATTTGAACGGCCCGGTGCCGATCGGCGCCAGGTTGGTCGGGTTCTGCCGGATGTCGCCGCTCTCATAGAGATGCTTGGCGGAGACGTAGCCGAGGTCGGGCAGGGCGCGGAGCAGCAGGTTCAGCGGCATCGGCCGCTCGTAGCGGAAGATCGCGGTCTGCGGATCGGGCGTATCGACYGAGGTGAGGAACAGTTGCAGCGTCGATCCGTAGTTGAGGATCTTCTTCCACATGTTCATCGCGGTGAAGGCGACGTCCTCGGAAGTGAACGGCTTGCCGTCATGCCAGGTGATGCCCTTGCGCAGCTTGAAGGTCACGGTCTTGCCGTCCGGCGCAGCCTCCCAGCTCTCGGCGAGCACGCCGACCGGCTGTCCCTGGGCGTCGAGGTCGACCAGATTCTCCTGGATCTTGCCGCCGATGATGTAGACGCCGGTCGAAGCTTGGAGGCTCGGGTTGAGCTGGCGTTGCTCGGCGCCATAATGGACGTTGAACACGCCGCCCTTGCGCGGGGTCTCCTGCGCGAAGGCCCGCATCGGATTGATGACATTGGCCGCAATCGCGGCTGAGGTCAGCAGGGCCGTGCGGCGGTTGATCTCGAGGCGGCTCAAATCCATACGCGGGTCTCCGGAACGTCAATTAAAGGCTCGTATCGGGCGGCGGGCCGGTTGGTCACTGCCGCCCTGCGCCGATGTTACCTTGGAATAGGAACCCAAGTCATTTTCTAATGCCTCGGCCTTTTGGACGATCRTTTCCGAAACCTGAAGTGGCGTGCTGCCATGCGTCGTAACCCGGATTGCGCACCGTGTTGTGGGGCGCTGGCGACGCAAGAGGCCTCAAAGTGATTCTCTCGCGGGGCCGTTTCGGGCGCCCCGAAGCAGCGCAAACGCTGTAATTTTAGGGGTCGGAAGCGCCTTGACTGTAAAAAACACTGGAAAAATCCCTGATTCGGGGGCTGTCCACAGCGATATTGCTGGGGTGAGTGCAGAAAACACTGTTTTTCTCGGCGTTTTCCGCCATATCGTGCCCACTCCAGAATCAATGGAGCAACCATGGCTACCCAACTGTCGAAGTCGCAAGTGATCGAGAAGATCGCGACCACCACCGAACTCTCCAAGCGCGACGTCAAGAACGTTTTGGACTCGCTCGTCGATGTCGGCCACAAGGAGCTGAAGAAGGCCGGGGTGTTCCTCGTCCCCGGCTTCGCGAAGTTCGTKGTSGTCAAGAAGCCTGCGACCAAGGCGCGCAAGGGCACCAACCCCTTCACCGGCGAAGAGATGATGTTCAAGGCCAAGCCGGCCCGGAAGATCGTCCGCGCACGGCCGGTCAAGGCCGCCAAGGACGCGGTTTAAGATGAAAAGGCCTCCGGTGACGGAGGCCTTTTGCTTTTGRGCCGTTAGCCAGCCGCAGTAGGTTGCCTGCCCGCGAGAGTGTTCGAGCGAAATGGACACCGGCTCGCATGTGGAAACGYGCCGAAGCAAGCATCCGGAGCTCCGGTCCTGGTTSAGCCAGGACCGGMGTTCTGGATCACCGGAGTTCTARACCACCGGCGAGCGGCCACCGTCGACATTGATGGCGGTGCCGGTGATGTAGGAGCCTTGCTCAGAGGCCAGGAAGCAGGCGAGGTTGGCGAACTCCTCCGCCGTRCCGATGCGCCCGAGCGGCGTGCCCTTGGCYAGGCCCTTGGCGAATTCCTCGAAATCCGTGGTMGGYGCCTGGRCAGCGTGCCGCTTGACCCATTGATCGCTCATGATCAGGCCGACCARSAGCGCATTSACSAGGATGTTGTGCTCGCCGCCTTCRTTGGCCATSACCTTGGTCAGSGCCATGCCGGCYGCRCGCGACACCGAGGTCGGCGCSGAGTTGCCRGCCGGYGCCTTSGCAAARGTRTTGAGCACGTTGATGATGCGGCCCCATTTGCGCKGCTTCATGCCCGGCCAGACCAGCCGGCTGAAGCGGATCGCGGCGAACAGYTTGAGGTCGAGGTCCTCCTGCCAAGCCTCGTCGCTGATGCTCTCGAAGGCCAGCGTGCGCGCGGTGCCGGCGTTGTTGACCAGCACGTCGATCTKGCCGAGATCGGCSACGATCTTGTCATGGGYGGTCTTGATRTCGGCSGCCTTCGCGACRTCGCAGACATAGTCGCGCACSACCAGCCCGTCCTTGGCGAGCGCCTCGCGCGCCGCCGCRAGGTCGGCSGCRCCRCGRGCSAGGATCGCGACCTTGGCGCCRGATTCSGCAAACCGCCGCGCCACCGCGATCCCGATACCTTTGCTGCCGCCGGTGACCACCGCGACGCGGTCTTTCATCGATAGGTTCATTGTTGTTCTCTCCGATGGATCAAGGTCCCGGAGACAACGCTATCAAACCGACAGCGCGACCAACAAGGTCATGCAGAGCAGGTGTGCCGTGACAATCAGGGCGAGATGGAGCGGACCGGGCATCGGAGGCCTCCGGGTTGCGCGGTGAGATGAGCGCGGCCGTCAAGCTCCCTCACCCTGACAGGTAGGGCGATCGCACATGGCAGCGAACCGCTTTGCACAACTGCCTCCACGTTCGTCATGGCCGGGCATGACGCGGGGTGCGGGTTGCTCTCAGTTCAAGCTCGCGCCGGCCGTAAAGCTGCGGTCGACCGCCTTGCTGACGTCCAGCGTCTTGCCGAGGATGCCGTAGCGCGTGGCGCGGTCGGAGGCTGCCTGCACCTCCTTCACCACGGCCTCGTCGATCGCGATCGGGCTCGTCTTCTGCGCAGTGTAGGCGGCGAGCAGCACGTCTTCCGGCAGTTTTGTGAGCTCGGCCGTGCTCTTGGCATATTCCGCGAGGTGGTCGAGTGACCACAGTCGCGCCTTGTTGAGCCGCTGCACCAGATCCTGCACCGCGGCGCGCTTGGTCGTGATCGCGTTGTCGGAGGCGACGATGAAGGTGATGGTCGGCGTCAGGCCCTCGCCGTCGGCGACGACGCGCGCCTTGTCCTTCAGCGTCGCATAGGAGATGTAGGGCTCCCACACCGCCCAGGCGTCGATCGAGCCGGCGAGCAGCGCGATCTTGGCGTCGACCGGGCCGAGCGGGGCGAAGGTCGCATCCTCGATCCGGCTGCCGGCCTTCTCCAGCGTCGCGTTGATCAGGAACTGGCCCCAGCCGCCGCGCGTGCCGGCAAGCCGCTTGCCCTTCAGGTCGGCCGCCGACTTGATCGGCGAATCCCCGCGCACCAGGATCGCCTGCGTCCGCGCGTCGGACCGCGTGCCGCCGATCGCCTTGATCGGCGCGCCCGATGCGTAGACCGTCAGGAACGACAGGTCGCCGGTATAGCCGACGTCGAGCGCGCCGGCGTTGATCGCCTCCAGGATCGGCGCGGCGGCCGGGAATTCCGACCACTCGATCTTGTAGGGCAGGTCCTTGGCGAGACCGGAGATCTCCAGCAGCGAGCGGTTGCCGCCCTTCTGGTCGCCGACGCGCAGCACGATCGCGTCGGCGGCGAACGCCGCAGCCGACGTCGACAGCGTGATCACGGCGGCGATCAACGCGGCCGCGGTGCGGCGGGTAAAGGTATGGGGAGGGCCCGAACGGGTCAGTTTGCGCATATGCCGTTTTCTTTCTGATTCATTCGCTGCGCGGCGGAAGGCGCGGCAGCGTTCGACCAAGTCTATGAGCAAGCGCTTCGCCGTCAACGAAACGGAAATCTGTATTCGCAGGCACACCAGCAAGGATGATCTCGTCGTGCATACCGCGCGTAGAACACATTGCGCATGCGATCCCGAACCGATCAGATTTGATGCAGTCGAGATGCCGGCGCCACGCCTCCGCACCGCGCCGACAGCGAAAATCCTTTCATCGTCGCGCGATGTTCTCGTGGAGAGATCAGCTGCCGCGCCGACCACATTCGAAATTCCATTTCATTGACGGTGAACTTGTCGCGCCGCATCATTTGCGCGTGGCTTTGAGTGCAATAGCACAGGACGAAATCCGCCTTTTTCTGAAACTTGAGCTTCGAACGACGGGGCGCGCAGGCCATGGCGGTCTGCGCGCGGGGCGGAGCCTTGCCGAAACGCAGGAGTGAAAATGTCGACCAACAAGAAGACGGTGATGGATCGCCGCACATTGCTGCGTGCGGGCGCCGCAGCGGCCTTTGCCGCGCCGATCGGAGCCTATAGCGCGCAGGCCTTCGCGCCGCGTGCAATCACGCCGGCGATCGACTTCTCCGAATTCCCGGTGTGCAAGGCCGCGTCCGATGCACCGCCGCTATCAGGCGCGCCGCGCAAGCTCAAGCTGTCGTGGAACGCCGGCGCGGTCTGCCTTGCGCCGTTGCCGGTCGCGATCGACCACGGCTTCTTCCAGAAGCAGAACCTCGACGTCGAGCTCGTCAATTATTCCGGCTCGACCGACCAACTGCTGGAGGCGATCGCCACCGGCAAGAGCGATGCCGGGCTCGGCATGGCGCTGCGCTGGTTGAAGCCGCTCGAGCAGGGCTTTGACGTCAAGATCGCCGCTGGTACCCATGGCGGCTGCATGCGGGTGTTGACCCGCACCAACTCCGGCGTCGACAAGCTTGCCGATCTCAAGGGCAAGATCGTCGCGGTCGGCGATCTCGCGGGCCCTGACAAGAACTTCTTCTCGATCCAGCTCTCCAAGCTCGGGATCGATCCGGTCAGGGATGTCGACTGGCGCGCCTATCCCGGCAATCTGCTCAATGTCGCGGTCGAGAAGGGCGAGGTGCAGGCCTTCCTGTCGTCCGATCCGTTGGCTTATCTCTGGCTCAAGGACGCGCAGTACAAGGAGGTCGCCTCCAACCTCGACGGCGAGTACCGCGACAAGAGCTGCTGCATCGTCGGCCTGCGCGGCAGCCTGGTGCGCGAGGAGCCCCATGTCGCGCGCGCCATCACCCAGGCGTTGCTCGACGCCGCGATGTTCACCTCGCAGAACCCTGACAAGGCTGCGAAGTCGTTCCAGCCCTATGCGCCGAAGGCCGCGAGCCTCGCCGATCTCGAGGCGATGGCGCGTTACCACACCCACCATCATCACCCGACCGGCGAGGTGCTGAAGCGCGAGCTCAAGGGCTATGCCGACGATCTGAAATCGGTTCAGGTGTTCAAGCAGAGCACCGACACGGCCAAATTCGCGGAGCGGATCTATGTCGACGTATTCAGTGTCTGACGCGACCGCCGCGGCGGCGCCGCGCGCCGCGGTCACATTCGCGGACCTTTCCGGCAGCTACGGTGTCGGGCTCGCGGCAAGCCTCGCCTGGCTCGCCTTCGGCCTGTCATGCCTGTATTGGCCCGATGTCGGTGATTGGTCGCGGACCGGATCGCTCGGCATCGGGGCGATCGTGATCGCGGCCTTCATCCTGTTCGGCACATTCAGCGCGGATTATCTCGGCGGCGCCGGACAGGCGCTGCGCAAGCGCGCGCCCTGGCTGGTCGCGTTCGGCGCCTTCGTCACGTTGTGGGAAGTCGCGACCGCGAAATTCGCCTGGCTGCCGCTGCCGTTCTTCCCGCCGCCGCAGGCGATCCTCGAGGTCTATACCGACGACCTGCCAAAGCTGCTCGACAGCGTGTTCGCCTCGATCAAGCTGCAACTCGGCGGCTACATCATCGGCGCAACCGTCGGCTTCATCACCGGCGTCTCGATCGGCTGGTCGCAAAAGATTGGCTACTGGGTGCATCCGGTGCTGCGCTTCATCGGTCCGCTGCCGGCCACCGCCTGGCTGCCGATCGCGTTCTTCACCTTTCCGTCGAGCTGGAGCGCCTCGACCTTCCTGATCGCGCTCGCCACCGGCTTCCCGGTGACGGTGCTGACCTGGTCGGGTGTCGCCAGCGTCAGCAGCGCCTACTACGATGTCGCGCGCACCCTCGGCGCCAAGCCGTCGTTCCTGGTGCTGAAGGTTGCGATCCCCGCCGCGCTGCCGCATGTGTTCGTCGGCCTGTTCATGGGGCTCGGCTCGTCCTTTGCGGTGCTCGTCGTCGCCGAGATGATCGGCGTCAAGGCGGGGCTCGGCTGGTACCTGCAATGGGCGCAGGGCTGGGCGGCCTATTCCAACATGTATGCGGCGCTGATCGTGATGTCGCTGCTCTGCTCCGGTGCGATCACGCTGCTGTTCCGCACCCGCGACCGCCTGCTGGTCTGGCAGAAGGGCGTCGTCAAATGGTAGTGCAATCCGTAGCTGAGGCGATCACCTATCCCGCCGTTGGCGCCGAACTCGACATCGAGGGCGTCAGCCACGCCTTCGATATCGACGGCGCTGCTCTTCCGGTGCTCGACAACGTCACCCTCTCGATCGCGCCCGGCGAGTTCGTCGCGCTGCTCGGTCCGTCCGGTTGCGGCAAGTCGACCTTGCTGCGGCTGGTCGCCGGGCTGGAGAAGCCGCGCGCCGGCTCGCTGCGGGAGGACGATGCGCGCATCACCGGCCCGCATCCTTCGCGCGTCGTCGTGTTCCAGGATCCGACGTTGTTTCCCTGGCGCACGGTGTGGGACAATGTTGCGCTCGGGCTCGAAGCGCAGGGCATTCTCAAGACCCAGCGGCACCGGGTCGATGCGGTCATCGAGCTGGTCGGCCTGTCCTCGTTCCGCAATGCCTATCCGCACCAGCTCTCCGGTGGCATGGCGCAGCGGGTGGCGCTGGCGCGCGCGCTGGTCAACGATCCGAAGATCCTGGTGCTCGACGAGCCGCTCGGCAAGCTCGACTCGCTGACCCGGATCGCGATGCAATCGGAGCTCGTGGCGCTGTGGCAGCGCAAGGGGTTTACTACGCTATTGGTCACCCACGACGTCGAGGAAGCACTGGTGCTCGCCAACCGCGTCATCGTGCTCTCCGATCGGCCGGCGCGGATCAAGGCTGATATCGCCGTGCAGCGGCCGTATCCGCGGCATCGCGGCGACCCCTATCTCGCGGAGCTGCGCAAGCAAATCCTAGGCCTGCTCGGACTGGAGGCGACATGGTGACGACGGCGGCGAGGGAGCTGCCGGAGGCCAACGAGCCGGAGCACATTGCGCGAGCGTTGCGTCTTGCGGGCGTCTTCGCCGCGCGAGCGCCGGCGCACGATCGCGACGCCAGCTTCCCGTTCGAGAATTTCGCCGACCTTTCGCGCGAAGGCCTGCTCGCGCTCACCGTGCCGGCGGCGCTCGGCGGCGGCGGGGCAGGTGCCCGCGATGCCACGCGTGTGCTTGGCATCGTCGGCAAGGCCGATCCGTCGACCGCGCTGGTGCTGTCGATGCATTACATCCAGCATCTGGTGATGGCGCGCAGCACGCGCTGGCCTACTCGGCTGTCGCGCAAGCTCGCGAGGGAGACGGTCGAGGGCGTGGCGCTGATCAACGCGCTGCGGGTCGAACCCGAACTCGGCTCGCCCGCCCGCGGCGGCCTGCCGGCGACGATCGCGCGCCGCACCGAAACCGGCTGGCGGCTGACCGGCCGCAAGATCTATTCGACCGGAGCGCCGATCCTGAAATGGTACGCGGTCTGGGCGAAAACCAACGAGGCGGACGCCCGTGTCGGGCAGTTCCTGGTTCCGGCCGGACTTCCGGGAACGCGGATCGAGGAGAGCTGGGATCATCTCGGCCTGCGCGCCAGCGGCAGCCACACGGTGGTCTTCGACGACGTGGTGTTTCCGCTGGACTACGAGATCGACGTCCGCAAGCCCGACGACTGGAAGGTTCCTGACGTCACCCAGGCGACCGTGCATGCGATCTTTGTTGCCGCGATCTATGACGGCATCGCCCGCGCCGCCCGCGACTGGCTGGTCACATTCCTGAAGGAGCGGGTGCCCGCCAATCTCGGCGCGCCGCTGGCGACATTGCCCCGGATGCAGGAGGTGGTCGGCGGGATCGAGGCCCGGCTCGCGGTCAACGCCCGGCTGATCGACAGCTTCGCCGCCGATTTCGATAACGGCTTCCAGCTCACCGCGATCGAGTCTAACATCATCAAGCTGACGGTGACCAATAACGCCGCGGCAGTGGTGGAGGATGCCTTGTCGCTGACCAGCAATCACGGCCTGTCGCGAACCAATCCGCTGGAGCGGCATTATCGCGACGTGTTGTGCGGCCGCGTTCATACTCCACAGGATGATTCCACCCGTGTCTCCGCCGGACGCTTCGCGCTGGGCGTCTGAAACAACAGCCAACAACAACGGAGTTATCAGCCATGCCGGTCGAGTTCATCGGCTTCATCACCAACAACAATGCGTCCGAGACCATCGTCCGCACAGGTCCGGTGCTCGATCCGCCCTATGTCGAGACGGTCGCCAAGGCGCATGAGCTCGCCGGTTTCGACCGGGCGCTATTGGCATTCCACTCGACCACGCCGGACGCCTTGCAGGTCGCGCAGCATGTGCTCACGATCACCAAGCAGCTCAAGGTGATGATCGCGCAACGGCCGGGCTTCACCGCGCCGACGCTCCTGGCGCGCCAGCTCGCGACGCTGGACCAGTTCTATGGCGGCCGCGTTTCGTTGCACGTGATCACCGGCGGCAACGCCATCGAGCTGCGCCAGGATGGCAACACGCTCGACGACAAGGACGAGCGCTACGCCCGCACCAGCGAATTCCTCGACGTGGTGCGGCTGGAATGGACCAGCGAGAAGCCGTTCAACTACAGCGGCAAGTATTACAACGTCGAGAACGGCTTCTCGCAGGTGAAGCCGTTGCAGAAGGGCGGCATCTACACCTTCGTCGGCGGCGGTTCGGATGCCGCGGTCGAGGTCGCCGGCAAGCACGCCGACACCTTCGCGCTGTGGGGGGAATCCTACGCCCAGGTGCGCGACGTCACCGCGCGGGTGCGCGCGGCCGCGGCCAAAAATGGCCGGCCGACGCCGCGCTTCAGCCTGTCGGTGCGGCCGATCCTGGCCGACACCGAAGAGAAGGCGTGGGCGAAGGCGGAGCACATCCTGGAGCGCGCCACCGCGTTGCAGGACCAGACCGGCTACCGTCGTCCCAACCACGCGACCGACGGCGCCAAGCGGCTGCTGGCGCTCGCCGATCAGGGCCAGCGCATCGACAAGCGGCTGTGGACCGAGATCGCAAAGCTCACCGGCGCCAACAGCAACACCACGGCGCTGGTCGGCACGCCCGAGCAGGTCGCCGAGGTATTTGCCGATTACTACGATCTCGGCGTCAGCCACTTCCTGATCCGCGGCTTCGATCCGCTGGTCGATGCCATCGACTATGGCCGCGAGCTGATCCCGCTGACCCGCAAGCTGATCGCTGCGCGCGATGAGCAACGGGGGATTGCCGCAGAATGATCCGTCTCATCGTCGCGGCGGCGCTCGCGCTCGCCGCCATCGACGCGGCCTTCGCGCAGGCCACGCTGCGCGTCGGCGACCAGAAGGGCAATTCGCAGGCCGTGATGGAAGCGGCCGGCGTGCTCAAGGACGTGCCCTACAAGATCGAATGGAAGGAGTTCGCCGCCGCCGCGCCGCTGCTGGAAGCGCTTGGCGCGGGCGCGATCGACACCGGCCTGGTCGGCGACGCCCCGTTCACCTTCGCCGCGGCCGCCAAAATCCCGGTCAAGGCGATCGCGGCCGTGCGCCAGTCGCGCGACGGGCTTGCGGTGTTGGTGCCGGAAAACTCGGCGATCAAGAGCTTCGACGACCTGCGTGGCAAGAAGATCGCGACCGGCCGCGGCTCGATCGGCCATCAGCTGATCCTGGCGGCGCTGGAATCCAGGGGTTGGCAGGCAGCCGACGTACAGATCGTGTTCCTCGCGCCGTCGGACGCCAAGGTCGCCTACACGCAAGGCTCGGTCGATGCCTGGTCGACCTGGGAGCCTTACGTGAGCCAGGAAGAGGTGCTGTTCAAGTCACGCCGCGTCATCACCGCAGACGGCATCACGCCCGGCCTCGGCTTCCAGGTCGCGACGCCGGACGCGATCAAGGGCAAGCGCGCCGAGCTCGAGGATTTCGTGCGCCGGCTCGCGGCCGCGCGGGCATGGTCGCAGAACAATGTCGAGGGCTATGCCGCGACCTGGGGCAGGCTGATGAACATCCCGCCCGCGGTGCCGTTGAACTGGCTGACCCGGGCCAGGATCCGCATCGCGCCGATCGACGACAGCGTGGTGGCCGACGAGCAGAAGACCATCGACCTCTACGATCGCTGGGGCCTGATCCGGCAGAAGATCAACGCCGCCGACATCGTCGATCGATCGTTTGCCGCCGCTGTCGAGAAGGGCGCGGGGCTATAGAGCGACGGCATAGGCGGTAGGCGCTGCCAATGCACCAGATATCGGCGTCGTCCTGGCGAAAGCCAGGACCCATTGCTCCAATCGTCTGCTTTTTGGACGACGCTGGAGCCGCTATCCCGGTCATCATCAAATTCAGTGGTTATGGGTCCTGGCTTTCGCCAGGACGACGGACGTGGAGGGGACGTGCCAATATTCATCATGCTAACGAATCCGTGATCACCAAAACATTCAATCGTTGTCGCGCGACATGCGACAACGATTTTCCCCTTTCGGCACCTGCCAAGACCGCAACATTGCTATTTTCGTCGTCCCCTTGCCGCGCCTTCCCGCGCCGCCAAAATCAAATGCACGAACAATCGAGTCCAGGAGATCACCATGGGCCTTCAAGAAACTCGCATCGAGTCGCTGCCGTTTGTGACCGCTGAACTGAACTATCTCGCGCCGACGCCGGGCAAGCCCCGGACCTACGCTTTCGACCCGCCGCCCGGCGAACCCAAATCCACCGCGCTGCCCGAAGCCCACAATGTTCCGATCTTCGACGGGCGCCTGATCGCCGACAGCTTCTCGCTCGACCGCGAAGGCTTTGCGCTGGTCAAGCATCCGACCAGCGTGAAGGACTATTACGACGACAATGAAGTCCGCAACGTCTACTACCCGGCGGTCGAGGCGTTCCTGAAGGCGACGCTGAAGGCCGATCGCGTCTTCATCTTCGATCACACCGTGCGCAAGCGCGTCGAGGGCGCTGCCGACATCCGCGGCGGCGGACCGCGCCAGCCCGCGACCCGGGTCCATGTCGACCAGACCGCGATCTCCGGCCACAACCGGGTGTTCGAACACCTGCCTAACGAGGCCGAGCAACTGGTCAAGGGCCGCGTCCAGGTGATCAATCTGTGGCGTCCGATCCGCGGTCCGTTGCGCGATTCACCGCTCGCGATGGCCGACGGCACCACGATCGCGCCGGAAGATCTGATCGCCTCCGACCTGATCTATCCGAACCGCAGCGGCGAGACCTATTCGGTGAAATACAATCCGAACCACCGCTGGTTCTACATCCCCGAGATGACGCCGGACGAGGCGATCCTGCTGAAATGCTACGACTCGGCGACCGACGGCCGGACCCGCTTTGGGCCGCACACCGCGTTCGTCGACCCGACCACGCCGGCCGACGCCGCGCCGCGCGAGAGCATCGAGCTGCGTACGCTTGTGTTCCATAAGCAATAGTCATCACGACAACGCTTCGACGAATCGTCATGCCCGGGCTTGACCCGGGCATTCACGTCCAAGTCTCCATCTCTAAGACGTGGATGGCCGGGACAAGCCCGGCCATGACCGCATCAGGGCCTCCGACAGAGCGTTGCCTTCAAAGTTGGCACCGCCAGCCCAATAATGTTACGCCCGTCCCTGGGATGCCCGGGGAATAAGCGATTCATGGACGGCGTGGTGACGAAGGAAGAGGCGGGGATCGGTTTCCGCGCCCTGGTTCTTGCGCTTCTGGCATTGGCCTCCGGCCATATGCTGTCGACATTGCTGCGAACCATCCCGGCGATCAGCCTCGATTTGATGGCGCGGGATTTCGGCACCTCGCCGCAGGCGCTGGCGAGCCTGACCTCGATCTATCATTTCTCCTTTGCCGCCTCGCAGATCCCGGTCGGCGCCGCCATGGACCGCTTCGGCGTGCGGCCGGTGTCGCTCGGCCTGCTCACCGGCACCGTGGTCGGAACGCTGGTCTCGGCGCTGGCCACCGGTCCCGCGAGCTTCGTGCTCGGCCAGTTGATGCTCGGCGTCGCCACCTCGGGCATGCTGATGTGCCCGATGACGCTCGCCGCCAAGCAGATGTCGGCGGCGAAGTTCGGCCTGTGGTCCGGCCTGATCCTGTCGATCGGCAATATCGGCATGCTGTTGTCGGCGAGCCCGCTGGCCTTCGTGGTCGATCAGTTGGGCTGGCGCGCCGGCTTCTGGCTTTCGGCCGGCTTCGGCATCGTCGTGCTGATCGCGGTGTTCGCGCTGGTGCCGCGCCAGCCGGCGGCGCATGCCGATGAATCCTCGCCGCTGCGGCAGATGGCCGAGGTGCTGCGGCTCGGGCTGTCGCGCGGTCTGCGCGGCCTGATCGCGCTGTCGCTGGTGTCGCTCGGCGCCTCGCTGGTGCTGCGCGGCCTGTGGGCCGGGCCGTGGCTGATGGATGTGAAGGGTCTGAGCCGCATCGAGGCCGGCAATGTGCTTGGCCTGTTCACGCTGGCGATGATCGTCGGCCCAGCCTGTATCGGTGCCTTCGATCGCAAGTTCGGGCATCGCCGTACCGTGGTGGCGGCAACCCATGCGGTCGCCGCTTTGTTGCTGGTCGTGATGGCAGGCGGCGCGCCGCATTTCCCGGTCTCCAACCTGTTCGGCGTTGCCGTGATGCCGACGCGGTATGACCTGGTGCTGCTGATCCTGATCGGGCTGGTGACGTCGGCGCAGCCCTTGATCTACGGCATGACGCGGCAGCTGGTCGATGCCCAGAACACCGGCAAGGCGCTGTCCTCGGTCAAYCTYGCGTTCTTCCTGGGCGCSGCGCTGCTGCAATCGAGCACCGCCGGCGTCGCGGCGCTGTTCGGGCTGCCCGCGGTRYTGCTGTTCATCGCSGCYGCGYTGCTGATCGGGACTGYGCTGTTTTGGGTCTATACCTCGACGGCGGCGACGGTAAGATAGCGGCCGGTTCCACCGCTTCCGGAAGTCACGTGCCCACGYCCGCCAAGATCGAYCCGATCACCCGYTCCGTCGTCCAGCACCGCCTGTCGTCGATCGTGAAGGAGATGGGCGAAGCCATGCTTCGCACCTCCTATTCGCAGATCCTCAATTCSAGCCGSGATTTCTCSCTGGCGATCTGCGACACSMGCGGKCGGCTGATCGCGCAGGCCGATCACATCCCGGTGCATGTCGGSGCSCTGCCKTGGGCGACRCTSGCGGTCGAGGAGCGCTTCAAGGAKRTCGCGCCCGGCGACGTCATCCTGCTCAACGATCCCTATCAGGGYGGCAGYCATCTGCCYGAYCTSACCGCCTTCGTKCCGGTGTTCGACGGSGGAAAAMGGCTGCTSTGGACCATCGTGCGCGCSCATCAGAGCGACATCGGCGGCGCCACCCAYGGCGCYTACAATCCGGCKGCKACSGAGATCTATCAGGAAGGCATYCGGATYCCGCCGATCAAGCTCTACGAGGCCGGCAAGCCGCGCGAGGATCTGCTCGAYYTSCTRGCYTTGAACATCCGCAAYCCCCGCGAATTCCGCGGCGACCTYGCGGCGATGCTCGGCGCCGCGCATCTCGGCGARCGCCGCGTCTCRAAAYTGTTCRGCGAGTTCGGCGCGGAGACKGTCGAGGCCGCGATCGAGGCGATCYTGGACGCSACSGAGCAGCAGACCCGCGCCGTGGTGTCGASCTGGAAGGAYGGYGTGTTCMMCGGCGARGCGCTGCTCGACGACGAYGGCCACGGCCGCACCGACATCAAGATCGCCGCCAAGGTRACCAAGAMGGGCAGCGACATCGAGGTCGATCTCACCGGCTCCGAYCCGCAGTCGACCAGCTTYGTCAATTCCTCGCATGCCAACATGCAGGCCGCGGTCGCGATGGCGTTYGCCTATCTGATCGACGCCGAYATTCCRAARAAYACCGGCGCGCTGCGGCCGCTCAAGGTSGTGGCGAAGCAGGGCACCATCGTGTGGGCCGATCCCGGCCGGCCCGTGACCTTGTGCACCAGCCATCCCTCCAACGAGATCGTSGARGCSATCATCAAGGCGATGTCGGCGTCCTGTCCGGAYCGCGTGATGGGCGGCTGGGGCCGCCGSTTCCGSATTGCGATCCAGGGCGAGGAYCCGCGCAACGGRCGCAATTTCATCTGGCACATGTTCCAGGCGCGGCCCGGCGGCGGCGCATCGCCCGGYGGCGACGGCTATTCCTCGATCGGCGAGTGGCATTCGGTCGGCGGACTCAAATTCGGYAGCATCGAGGTSGCCGAGGTGCGCTTYCCGCTGCAYTTCCGCCAGCACGARTTCCGGCCGGAYTCCGGCGGCGACGGCCRGCAYCGCGGCGGRCTCGGCGTCGCGCTCGACATGGTGCTGGAGATCGAGAAGCCGGCCMRSGGCAACACCGCCGGYGACGGCGCGCGSCAYGGCCCGTGCGGCATGCTCGGSGGCARKGAYGGCGAGCCGCATCACTAYCGSYTGCTSTCSGARGGMCRYSAGCCGCGSGTGYTSARGACCAARGAGGTCGGCATCGAKCTGCGYCCYGGCGATTGCCTCGAGATCCGCTCGTCSGGCGGYGGCGGYTGGGGRCCRYCCGAGMAGCGATCGGCGSAGGCGCGGGCGCGCGAYGTCGCGCAAGGTCTRGTTTCGAAGGCGGTATAGGGCAGCGATGTATACGATTGGCGTTGACGTCGGCGGCACCTACACCGAYCTSGTTGCGACGGATCAARCCGGGCGMACSGTKTTCGCGAAATCSCCKTCCACRCCGGCCGATCAGTCRATCGGCGTGATGGCCGGACTGGAMGAGCTGGCGCGGCGYCTCGGCGTCACGCGCRCGGCGATGCTTGCCGCCACCGAYCGSCTGGTGCACGGCACCACGGTYGCGACCAAYGCGCTGCTGGARCGCAAGGGCGCMAAGGTYGCGCTGCTSACCACCGAGGGSCATCGCGACGTCGTCGAGATGCGCGARGGRCTGAAGCCGGATCGCTACGATCTGCGCACGCCGCCGCCSGAGCCGCTGGTGCCSCGCGAGCGCCGCTTYGGCGTMCGCGAGCGGCTGAAGGCCGACGGCAGCGCKGCGRTKGCGCTCGAYGCCACSGCSCTCGGYGAYGTSATCGCCGAGGTGAAACGWTCCGGCGCGAAYTCRRTCGCGGTSTGCTTCCTGCACGCCTATCTCAAYCCGGCGCATGAGCTYGCCGCGGTCGMRCGGCTGGCGAAGGARYTGCCCGAKRTCARCGTGTCGCGYTCSAGCGACGTGCTGCCGCAGATCAAGGAATATGAGCGCGTCTCGACCACCATCGTGAAYGCCTATGTCGMRCCGACGGTGCGGCGYTATCTCRCCAATCTGGAGCGCGGCCTGCATGAGGCCGGCTTCAAAGGSTCGCTGTTCGTCGTGCTGTCGCAYGGCGGSATGGCGCCGGTGGAGGAAGCCTCGCGGCTCGCYGCSGGCACCGTGCTGTCGGGSCCGGCCGGCGGCATCTCCGGCAGCCGCCGCTGCGCCGAGATGCTCGGGATTCCCGATCTGGTGCCGTTCGACATGGGCGGCACCTCGACCGAYATTTCGYTGATCGCGGATGGCCAGGCSTCGCTGTCGGCCGACGGCATGCTGGCGGGCCAGCGYATCGCGCTGCGCAGCCTCGACATCGCCAGCATCGCSGCCGGCGGCGGCTCGATCGCGAGCGTYGACGGCAGCCGCACSTTGCGGGTCGGGCCGGAGAGCGCGGGCTCGGTGCCGGGCCCGGCYTGYTACGGCAATGGCGGCACYGCGGCYGCCGTKACMGACGCCAATGTCGTGCTCGGCTATCTCGATGCYGCSGCCTTCATGGGCGGCGCGCGGCCGCTCGATCGCGCGGCATCGGARGCCGCGGTYGACCGSATYGCKGCGGCGCTCGARCTGTCGCGGATCGAGGCKGCCGCCGGCATCTACAAGATGATCAAYCTGAAGATGGCCGACGGCATCCGCCTSATGACSYTGCGCCGSGGCGTCGATCCCAGAAARTTCGCGCTGCTCAGYTTCGGCGGCGCCGCCGGCATGCACGCRGCCGAAGTCGCGCGYGAGCTCGAGATCAAGCGCATCATCGTGCCGACRGTGGCCTCCGTGCTGTCGGCCTGGGGCATGCTGACCAGCGACCTGCGCTACGAGGTCAGCCGCACGCATTACGGCACSGGGCGGATTTCCGCCGACGAGGTGMGKGCGCTGTTCGCYGCSCTGGAGRMGCAGGCGGCSGGCCGCYTGCGYGACTGGTTCAAGGGCGACATCGCGATCGAGCGCTCGGCCGAGATGCGTTACGGCGAGCAGGTGTTCGAGATCGACGTGCCGCTCGGTGACCTCGATCTCGGCGCCGCCGACCTGGTGGCGCAGATCGAGGAGCGTTTTCATCGCCGCCATGAGGAGCTCTACACCTATGCCTCGCGCGGGCAGGAGGTGGTGTTCGTCAATGCCCGCGTCGCTGCAGTCGGCAAGGTTGCACGCGGCAGCAGTGATACTGGACAGGCCAGTTCGGCTGCATCCTGCGCACCGCGCGGCAAGCGACAGGCCTGGTTCGGTGCCTGGCGCGAGGTGCCGGTCTATGCGCTCGACGACCTCAAGCCGGGGCAATCGCTGGCCGGCCCCGCTGTGATCGAGGCCGAAACCACCACGGTCCTGGTCGATGATGACGACCGCGTCACGGTCAACCCGCTGGGCTGGCTCGACATAACATTGCGCTGATTGTCGTGTGGGAACTGCGCTCCTTCCGCCGCAAGCGGGAGAGATGAAGGCAAGCCCACCTCCGCCATCAACATTTCATTTTTCCGGCGCTGGCTTGGACGATAAGGTCGGGGCGCTCGGGAGGAGCGCTGGCCGCGTGCCGGCGTTGTGGCGATGTTGATGCAAACAAAAAGACAAATTGCGCTTTCGGCCGTCCTTGTCCTTGCCGCTGTTCTCGCGGCGGCGCCGTTGCGTGCGCAGCAGGCAACGGAGGCGGCCGGCAACGAAATCCGCATCGGCAATGTGATGCCCTACACCGGGCCGCTCGCCGCGTTCGCGACCATCGGCCGGGCTGAGGCCGCATATTTCGACATGGTCAACGAGCATGGCGGCATCAACGGCCGCAAGGTCAAATTCGTCTCGGTCGATGACAGCTCCAATCCGAAGACCGCGATGGAGCAGACCCGCGATCTGGTCGAGCAGCAGGACGTGCTGGTGATGTTCGGCTCGTTCGGCACGCCGAGTAACCTCGCCGTGCGTAAATATCTCAACGAGAAGAAGATCCCGCAGCTGTTCGTCGCGTCCGGCGACGAGGAATGGGCGCATCCCGCGAGCTTTCCCTGGACCATGGGCTGGCAGCCGACCTTCCGCGCCGAGGGACGGATCTATGCCAATTACATCCAGGCCGCCTATCCTTCGCGCAAGATCGCGGTGCTCTGGCAGAACGACCAATTCGGCCGCGACCTGTTCAAGGGATTGCAGGAAGGGCTCGGCGACACCGCCGGCATGATCGTCGCCGACCTCGCTTTCGACGCATCGGAGACCGCGATCCAGAACCAGATCGGGATCCTGAAGAATTCCGGCGCCGACATATTGGTGTTCGACGGCGCGCCGGCGATCGCGGCGCGCGCGATCCGCGTCGCCGCCGACCTCGACTGGCATCCGGTGTTCATCCTCGACAATGCCTCGGCATCGATCGCCAGCGCATTGCGGCCGGCGGGCCTGCAAAACTCGCTCGGCGTGATCTCGACCTCGTTCCTGAAAGACGCCGGCGACGCCGCCTGGAAGAACGACCCGCAGATCAAGGCGTGGGACGCCTTCATGGACAAATACTACCCCGACGGCGACAAGGACGACATCTATGCCGTGTTCGGCTATGCCGCCGCCGACACGCTGATGCAGGTGCTGCGCCAATGCGGCGACGACCTGTCGCGCGACAACATCATGCGGCAGGCGGCGTCGCTGAAGAACTTTCAGAGCCCGATTGCGCTGCCCGGAATCGTCATCAACACCGGGCCGAAGGATTTCCGCCCGATCAAGCAGATGCGGCTGGTGCAGTTCGACGGCAATGCCTGGCAGCCGATCGGCGACGTGATCGAGAGCGCGTTCACGCCGGTGCGGGAGGATAATTGAGGGGGGCGTGCGCTGGGTTTATCCGTCGTCCCGGCGAAGGCCGGGACCCATTACCCCAACTGAGACTTGTTTTGCTCCGCTGGGGCAATAGTCCCTTTCACCCGATGCAGCGGTGGTAATGGGTCCCGGCCTTCGCCGGGACGACGGAGAGAGTTACTTCTTCAGCCCGTAGTTCAGCAACCCGCCCTTATTCTTCGGCGGATGCGCGCGCAGGCCTTCTTCGTTCGGCTCGGTGCCCCAGCCCGGGCGGTCCGGGATCACCAGATGGCCGTCGACGAATTCGGGCACATGGGTGAACAGCTCGTGGTCCCAGGCCAACCGGTCGATGTCGGTCTCCATGATCCTCAAGTTCGGCACCGCGGCGCAGAAATGCGCGTTCATCATGGTGCAGAGATGGCCGTAGAAATTATGCGGCGCGACGTTGACCTCGAAATGCTCGGCTGCGGCTGCGATCTTCATCGATTGCCACACCCCGTTCCACGGCGTGTCGATGATCGCGACGTCCATCGCTTGCTCGGTGAAATAGGGTAGGAATTCGCGCAGGCCCAATAGCGTTTCGCAGGACGAGATCGGGTGCGGGCTCTGGCGGCGGATATAGCCGAGCGCCTGCGGGTTGAAGGTGTCGATCTCGACCCAGAACATGTCCATCTTCTCGATGGCGCGCAGGATCTTCAGATAGCCTTCGGTCTTGGCGTTGAAGTTGAGGTCGAGCAAAAGGTCGACATCCGGCCCGGCGCCGTCGCGGATCGCCTCCAGATGCATGCAGAGATTGCGCAGCACGGTGCGGTCGACATTGATCTCGGGCTGGAATGGCGAGCCGAAACCAGGGCGCCAGCCCTGCGGCTTGCCGTCGGTATAGACGAAGATGTTGGTCTTCATCGCCGTGAATTTCTTCTCGCGCACCTCGGCGCCGATCGCCTTGACGCCGTCGAGATCAGTGATGGCCGGCTTGTACCAATCGGGATGATTGATGCGCCAGGTCGCGCAATGCGACCAGTAGACCCGCACACGGTCGCGGATCTTGCCGCCGAGCAGGTCGTAGCAGGGCACGCCGAGCGCCTTGGCCTTGACGTCGAGCAGCGCGTTCTCGATGGCGCCCAACGCCAGCGCCACCACGCCGCCGGCGGCAGGCCGCGTCGCGGCGAACAGCTCGACATAGATCCGCTCATGCTCGAAGGCGTTCTTGCCGATCACCCGCGCCGACAGCCGCTCGATCGCCGCCGTCACGCCGGGCGCGCCAAAACCCTCGTCATATTCGCTCCAACCGACCAGCCCATCCGTGGTCGTCACCTTGACGAAGTGATAATTCCGCCAGCCGGCATCGCAGGCGAGCGTCTCGACGCTTTTGATCGTGGTGGATTTGCTCATGGGTTCCTGCCCGGCGTTTGTTGATGTTGGGCAAGTTCAACAACGGATCGGCGGACGCGTCAATTCGCGGCAGGGCAAGGCGACAATGCGCGCAGGTTGGTGCTGCGACGTGCGCCGACCTGCCTAATCGATCCGTCACCCTGAGGAGCGCGCTCTTGCGCGCGTCTCGAAGGGTCGACGGCCCGGCTCTCTCCGCGTGGATGCTGGCGGGCCGTGTATCCTTCGAGACGCCGCTTTGCGGCTCCTCAGGATGACGGGGAAGGAGCAGTCGGCCGGAACAATCTCGGCCGCTGGCGCTCGAAGGTCTTGCGGCCGCGCTTGAAGCCCATCAGCACATCGGGCAGCTCGGCGATCGCATTGGTTCCGCTGTCGCAATCGAGCACGACGAGGTCAGCGGGGTTACCGACGGCGATGCCGTAATCGCTGAGGTTCATCAGCCGCGCCGGCAGCTCGGTGACCAGATCGAGGCAGGTTTCGAACTCGCCGATCCCGGCATGCGCGGCATTGGCGTAGAGATTGGCCATCCGCAGCAGCGACGCGTCGCCGAACGGTGTGAACGGGTTTTGCACATTGTTGGTCGCGACCGAGCACAGCACGCCACTGGCCACGAGCCGATGCGCAGCGGTCAGGCCGCGCGGGGCATTGTGCGTTACGTCGCGGCCCATCAGATAGAGGTCGGTGGCGGGCAGCACGGTGACCGCGACACCGGCTGCGGCGAGACGCGCGCTCGCCGCCTTCAACCTGTCGGGCGGCAGCGCGGAGAGTTTGGTCGCATGTCCGATCGCAACGCGGCCGTGATAGTTGCGCCGCTCGGTCTGCCGGCAGACCTCTTCCATGTGCCACCACGACGGATCGAGATCGAAGTCGAGATGCAGGTCGACATCGATGTCGAATTGCTGCGCCAGGTCGAAGATGCGCGAAATATGCGCGTTCGGGTCGGTGTCGACATAAGGACAGCCGCCGATCGCCTCGGTGCCGTCGTGGAGTGCCGCGACCAGCAGCTCGTCGGCGCCGGGGTCGTTGGTCAGGCCTTCCTGCGGAAAGACGCAGACCGAGAGATCGAGCGCCCAGGCGTAGTCGCGTTTCAGCGCCTTGACCGCCTCGAAGCCGCGCAATCCGATCCGCGGGTCGATCTCGACATGGGTCCGCATCCGCGTGGTGCCCGCGGTGATCGCGCGCTCGATCACCCCGGCGCCGCGCGCGTAGACGTCCTCGACCGTGAAATCGCGCTTCATCGCCGACACCGCACGGATCGCGTCCGCGACGCTGTTGTGGTCGTGGCCGCAACGGCCGAGCAGGCAGGCCTTGTCGAGATGGATATGGGTGTCGACGAAGCCGCCCAGCGCCAGCCGGCCGCCGAGGTCGACCTCGACAGTCTCGCAGGTAAGCCGTGGCGCGATCGCGGTGATCCTGCCGTCGGCGATGCCGATATCGACCGCGGACGCCGATCTGCGCGTCACGGCATTGCGGAAGACCAGGTCGAAGGCAGGTTTCGCGATCATCGGGGAAGAAACATCAGGATGGTCTCAGCCTAGCGGAAGCGCGGGGAACCGGCAGCATCAGATTGTGTGCAGATTGCTGGTCAAATTGTTTAAAAAATGTGCATGCACTTTGGCAGCCAGATTGTAGAGTCTTGACGATCCTTGGAGCCCCGTCATGTCCGTCACCGCCGAAACCAATGCCCGCCCGCTGACCGATGCCGAGATCGTCGAGGCCTATCTGACGGCGTCAATGATCCCCGATCCCGACGCGGCGGCCGCCTATATGAAGCCGGGCACCGTGATCACCTTCACCGGCGGACGTGAATTCGACCATCCGCGCGGGCCGACTGGCTTCAACGCCAGGCGCTATCGCTGGGTGAAGAAGAAGATGGACCGTTTCGACGTCTGTCCCGGCGCCGGCGAGACCGTCGTTTACAGCGTCGGCACGCTCTACGGCGAATGGATCGACGGCACGCCGTTCGAAGGCAACCGCTACGTCGACCGCTTCGTGGTGACGGGCGGGCAGATCGTCAAGATGGACGTCTGGAACGACAGCGCCGAGCGGATTCTGGTGCAGCGGGGGATCGAGGGGTAGCCCCGCTGTCATGCGCCGCTTCAAGCGGGGGCATCCAGTACGCCGCGGCTTCTCGGTGGATCACGAATGCCTCTGGAATACTGGATCGCCCGGTCACGGCCGGGCGATGACGCCGAAATGGGGTTACCTTCCCCGCGCTGCCTTCGGCAGCTTCACCACCCGGTCGCCGCTCGCCTCATCGGCATAGGGCGCCAGAATATCCAGCAGATCCCGGCCGCGCTGCGGTGTCGGCGCGACGAGGGCGCGGGTCGCGACCGAGTCCAGATGGCTGTGCATCAGCCCCATCACCTTGTCGGCGTCGCCCTTCACCAGCGCTCCGATGATCGCGCGGTGCTCGTTGATCGCGCATTCCGATGAATGCGGCCGGCTGTACAGCGACAGCGTCAGGCAGCAGCGATAGGCGACCTCGCTGACATAGCGCACCAGGATCGGGCTGTTCGTCATATGGGCGAGCAGGATGTGGAATTCGGTGGCGAGCCGGATCGATACCGCGTCGGTGCCGTCGCGGGCGCGATCCTCGGCGTCGACATGGGCAGTCAGTTCGGCGATCTGTGCCTTGGTCAGCTTGCCGGCGAGTTGCCGCACCACCAGCCGCTCCAGCTCGATGCGGATGTCGAAGGCATCGCGCGCCTCCTGCCAACTCGGCGTCGCCACCACGGCGATGCGGTTGCGGCGCAGCTCGACCAGGCCTTCGGCGGCGAGTTGCCCGAGCGCATGCCGCGCGATGGTGCGGCTGACGCCGAAGCGTTCGCCCAGCGAGTCCTCGGGCAGTTTTGCGCCGGGCTCCAGCGCCTGCTCGATGATCGCCCGCCGCAGCGCGCGGCAGATCACGCTGACCTTGTCGGACGATTCAGCCGTCTTGCTGGTGTCGGCACGCGCCGCCATTGCCGCGAATCCTTCTCGAAAGCTGCTTCAAGTCCTCTCTATCATACCGGCAAAACAATCGGGCGCCCCAATTGCATGCAGTTTGGGCTGTAGATTGCCTAAAAGGAATCCGGCGTTGCGGGCGCCGTCCGCGCGATCCCCTTGATTTTCAATGGGGCGACTGCTGGCATCCAGCTTGCATGCACTTTGCTCGTGATGCGCATGCAACCAAATTCCGATTTCGCCGGCGAGCCGATGGCCGCCGGATCCGCGCCGACTGCCATCGAGCTGTCGGAAGCCTCCGTCACCTTCGGCCGCGGCGCCCGCGCCGTGCCGGCTTTGTCAAAAACCACGCTGCGGATCGCCGACGGCGAGTTCGTCGCGCTGGTCGGCCCGTCCGGCTGCGGCAAGTCCACCATCCTGCGGCTGGTCTCAGGCCTGGCGCGGCCGACCACCGGTGTCGTCATCGTCGGTGGCCGCGAGGTCGCGGCGCGCGCGATGCGGGTCGGCATGGCGTTCCAGAACCCGACCATGCTGCCGTGGATGACGATCGAAAAGAACATCATGCTGCCGCTGAAGATCGTCGAGCCGTTCCGCTCGCAGTTCCGCAGGCTGCGCAAGACCGAATTCCGTGACAAGGCCAATGCGCTGCTCGAACAGGTCGGGCTGAAGGGCTTTGGCGGCCGCTATCCGTGGCAGCTTTCCGGCGGCATGCTCCAGCGCGCCAATCTGTGCCGCGCATTGATCCACGAGCCGCGCATGCTGTTGCTCGACGAGCCGTTCGGCGCGCTCGACCAGTTCACCCGCGAGGAGCTGTGGGGAATCCTGCAAGCACTCTGGATGACCCACAAGCCGACCGTGCTGCTGGTCACCCACGATCTGCGCGAGGCCGGATTCCTGGCGAGCCGCATCTGCGTGATGAGCGCGCGGCCCGGCCGCATCCTCGATGACTCCCGGGTCGACTTTGCCCGGCCGCGCACCGTGGCGATGACCTTCGAGCCGGATTTCGTCGCGCTCAACCAGAAGCTCCGCGCCTTCATCGTCGATGCGCGCAGCGCCGCGCGAGAGGGAGCCTGACCATGTCCGTGTCAGATATCCGGCAGAAGGCCTGGTCCGCCGCGTTGATCGTGCTGTTCTTCGTCGCCTGGGAACTGTTCTGCGTGATGACGGGGATGTCGGACCTGGTGCTGCCGCGGCCGTCGCAGGTCTTCGTCACGCTGTTCGAGAAATTCCCGATCCTGTGGCCCCATATCGTGCAGACGCTGGTGACCACGATGATCGGCTTCGTGCTCGGCGTGGCCCTCGGCGTCGCGCTCGGTGCCGTGATCGGGGTGTCGAAAACCGCCTACGACACCTGTTATCCGCTGCTGGTCGGGTTCTCGTCGATCCCGAAGGTCGCTGTGGTGCCGATCTTCGTGCTGTGGTTCGGCTCCGGCACGGTGCCGGCAGTGCTGACCTCGCTGTCGATCTGCTTCTTTCCGATCGTCGTCAACATCGCAACCGGCCTCGCCACCACCGAGCCGGAGCTCGAAGATGTCCTGAAGGCGCTCGGCGCCAGCAAGTTCGACATCCTGTGGAATGTCGGGCTGCCGCGCACGATGCCGTTCTTCTTCGCCTCGCTGAAGGTCGCGGTGTCCTACGCGTTCGTCGGCGCGGTGCTGTCGGAGACCGTCGCCTCGAACCGCGGCATCGGCAATGTGATGATGACCGCATCCTCCAATTTCAACGTGCCGCTGGTGTTCGCCGGGCTGTTCGTGCTCGCCGGGCTCGGCGTCGCACTCTACGTGCTGTTCTCGCTGATCGAGGGCCAGGTGACGGGCTGGGCGACACGCAAGGACAATGTCATCGCCACCTGAGTCTCACGCCATCGCCATTCACCGAAGTTGAGGAGGTCGTCATGCTGAAGACAATAAGCGCCGCGTTGCTGGGACTTGCCATGGTGGCCGCGCCCGCTCGCGCCGAGGAAACCACCATCAAGTTTACGCTGGGCTGGAAGACGCAAGGCTCGGATGCCGCGTTCTTCTACGCCAAGGATCACGGCTACTTCAAGGAGGAAGGCCTCAACGTCGTGATCGACCAGGGCGAGGGCTCCGGCGCCACGGTGACGCGCATCATGTCGGGCGCCTACGACGCAGGCTTCGGCGACGTCAACGCGATCATCCAGAATGCTGCGGCCAGGCCGCAGGATGCGCCTGTGATGGTCTACATGATGTGGAACCAGCCGCCGTTCGCGATCGTCGCCAAGAATTCGAGCGGCATCAAGTCGATCAAGGATTTCGAGGGCCATACGCTGGGCGGCGCGCAGGGCACGCCGACCACGCGGCTGCTGCCGGTGTTCGTGCACAAGAACGGGCTCGACGGCGACAAGATCAAGATCTCCAACATGGCGCCGAACCTGCAAGAGCCGATGCTGATCAAGGGCGATATCGACGCCGCGCTGGTGTTCAACATCACGAGCTACTTCAACCTGGTGCTGAACCGCCAGGATCCCGACAAGGACTTCAAATGGTTCTCGTTCGGCGACTACGGGCTCGATCTCTATTCCAACGGCGTGATGGTGTCGCGCAAGCTGATCGCGTCGAACCCGAAGGCGGTGGCCGGCCTCGTCCGCGCCATCAACAAGGGCGCGATCGCGGTCGCCAAGGACCAGAACGCCGCCATGAAGGCCGCGCTCAACTACGACAATCTGATCAATGTCGACGTCGAGAAGCGCCGGCTGCAATATTCCTTCGAGAAGCTGATCGTCTCGCCGGAGATGAAGGAGATCGGCATCGGCGACGTCAAGGACGACCGCATGGCCCGCGCCATCGGCTTCATCGTCGAGGGCTACCAACTCGCCCGCACGCCGACCCCGGCCGAAGTGTTTTCGCGTGATTTCCTGCCGCCGCGGGCGGAGCGGGAGTTGGTGTACACCGCGAATTGACATAGCCCGTCATTGCGAGCGAAGCGAAGCAATCCAGGTCTCGGCTCGGGATAGCTGGATTGCTTCGTCGCTTCGATCCTCGCAATGACGGCGGAGGACGTTGCGATGGACGTCACGGCAACCCGCTTGTTCTCCGGTCCCGACGGCGGCATCCGCAACGACGTCGTGCTCCATCATGACGCCGGCGTCATCACCGATATCTCCGCAGCCGCGAGCCCCGCGACCGGCCCGCGCTGCCTGATCCTGCCCGCCTTCGTCAACGCCCACGATCACGCCCGCCCGCGGGCGTCGAGTTTCGGCGCGGTCGGCATGCCCTTGGAGAGCTGGATCCTGCGCACGGTGCTGGGCACGCCGGTCGATCCCTATCTGGCCGCGGCCGCGGCGTTCGCTCGTGCGGCGCAGGCCGGCTGCGCCGCGATGATGGTGCACTACACGCGTCCGAGCGGCACCATGCCGCTGGTCGAGGAAGCCCGGGCGATCGCGCGCGCCGCCAGCGACGTCGGCATCCGCATCGCGTTTGCGATCGCGGTGCGCGACCAGAACCCGATCGTCTATGGCGACAGCGAGCCGGTGCTCGCAGCGCTCGCCGGCGACGACCGCAGCACGATCGAGCAGTTGTTTGTTCGGGCCCCGATGTCGCCGAAAGCCCATATCGAGCTGACCGATGCCATCGCCGCGGCGATCGCCGGGCCGAAGGTCGATGTGCAGCTCGGTCCCGCCGGCGTGCAGTGGTGCTCGAAGCCGCTGCTTGAGGCGGTCGCGGAAAACTCCGCGCAGACCGGCCGCCGCGTTCACATGCATCTGCTCGAGACGATCTATCAACGCAGGTGGGCCGATCAGTATTTTCCCGGCGGCGTCGTCCGCTATCTCCGCGATATCGGCCTGCTTTCGGAACGGCTGACGCTGGCGCATTGCATCCACGCGCGGCCCGACGAGATCGAGATGATCGCGGCGTCCGGCGCCCGCATCGTCACCAATTTCTCGTCCAATCTGCATCTGCGCTCGGGACTGGCGCCGATCGCCGCGGCACACGAATGCGGCTGCGCGATCGCGGTCGGCGTCGATGGTCTGGCGCTCGATGAAGACGATGACATCCTGCGCGAGATGCGGCTGGTGCAGATGATGCACGGCGGCCTCGGCTTCAAGCGCGGCTGGACGGTGCCGGAATTCTTCGCGCTCGCGATCCGCAATGGCCGCCGTGCCGTCGGCGCCCCGGGAACGGGCGAGCTTGCCGTCGGTGCGCCGGCCGATTTCGTCAGCATCGATCTCGACCGCCTCGAACGCGATCAGATTCTCGATGCCGATCCGCTCGAGCTGCTGTTCGCGCGCGGCAATGCGTCGCTGGTCGATCGGCTTGTGGTCGATGGTCGCACCGTCGCCAAGGTAGGCCGGTGCCTTGGTGTTGATCTTCCGGCCATCGAGCTGGAACTGTGCGGCATCCATCGTGCGAGCTGCGCCACATACGCGCATGTCTTGCGCGCATGGCCGCGACTTTCGAACGCGCTGCGACACTGGTTCGAGGCGCAGCTCACCTGCAATTAGCGGCGCAATCGTCGCTTCACGCCGAGCGCCAGATGCGGTCGTAGCGCAGTCGAACGCGCTAATTCCGTCAAGCGGAAGAAAATTCCACTTGCATCACACAGTCCGCGCGGCTTCAAGATCGGCAACAAGAAACTGAGTCAGTCGCTCCGTCACCGGCTGGTCATGTTGCTCGCGAGGAAGCCTGATGGGCGCGTTGTCGCATTTGCGGATAGTCGAGATCGGAAGCGCTGCGGCGACGAGCTATTGCGCGCGGCTGTTCGCCGATTTCGGCGCCGACGTGCAGAAGATCGAGCCGCCCGCGGGCGATCCGCTTCGACGCACCGCGCCGCTGACGCCGCAAGGCCACAGCGCATGGTTTGCGTTTCTCAATTTCAACAAGTCGAGCGTCGTTCTCGACAAGCATGAGGCCAATGCCGCCGCGCGCTTGCGCGAGTTGGTCGCCGGATGCGACATCCTGCTCGACGGGCGTGGCATCGCCGCAGCCGATTGTCCCGACATCGATCTCGCCGCGCTCAAGCGCGATAATCCCGGCCTGATCCATCTCGATCTCGCATGGTTCGGCGATCGCGGTCCCTATGCCGATTTCGTCGCGACCGACTCGACGATCCGGGCGCTCGCCGGCCTGGTGAAGCTGGTCGGGCCCGAGCAGGGGCCGCCGATGCACGCGCCGGATTTCCAGGTCGGCATTCTCGGCGGGCTGTGGGGCTTCATCGCAACCGCGTCCTCCGTGCTCGGTCGCATGCAGGACGGGCGTGGTCGGATCAGCCATCTCAGCCAATTCGAGGCCAGCATCGCCGTCACCGAATACATCATGTTCGAATCGTTCTCGCGCGGCGACATCATGCGGCGGATCGGCGTCAACCGGTTCTGGCCGACCTTTCCGGTCGGCATCTACCAGACCAAGCAGGGCTGGCTCGGCGTCACCACGGTGACCCCGGCGCAGTGGCGTTCGTTCTGCGAGATGCTGGGCCTGACCGAGCTGCGCGACGATCCGACGCTGTTCATGGGCGTCGATCGGCTGCAACGCGTCGCCGAGATCGAAGGCAAGATCCTGCCGAAGCTGAAGCAGCACACCGCGCAGGAATGGTTTGCCGAAAGTCTCAAGCGCAAGATCCCGATCGTGCCGGTGCCGGAGATAGCGGATCTCATCGCGGACCAGGAGAAGCGTTCGCGCGGCGCCATCGTCCCGATCACGATCGGCGAGGAAAGCGGCTTCTCCTGCGGCACGGTGCAGCGGTTGACGGCGACGCCGCCGCTGCCGGGAGGCCGCGTGCCTGACATCGGCGAGCCGCAGGCCGGGCGTACCGCCGCGCCGCGCGTGCCGGTGCCGAAGCCATCCGCGACCAGCCGCCTGCCACTCGAAGGTGTTCGTGTGGTCGACTTCTCGATGGGCTGGGCGGGACCGATCTGCACCCGCACGCTGGCCGATCTCGGCGCCGACGTCATCAAGATCGAGGCGATCCAGTACCCGGACTGGTGGCGCGGCGTCGACCGCCGCCCGGCCTATGTGCTGGAGCAGATGTACGAGAAGCAGCTGCGCTACTGCATCATGAACCGCAACAAGCGCGGCATCACGCTGGACCTGACGCGGCCGAAGGGGCTTGCGCTGGCCAAGCGCCTGCTCGCCGATGCCGATCTCGTGGTCGACAATTACTCGGTCGAGGTGCTGCCCAAGCTCGGCCTCGGCTACGACGTGCTGAGCAAGATCAATCCGAAGCTCGTGATGATGTCGATGTCGGCRTTCGGCGCCGGCAGCGTGCATCGCGATTGCCGCGCCTATGGTTCGACGCTGGAGCAGGGCTCCGGCCTGCCGAGCGTGGTCGGCGATGCCGGCGGGCCGCCGGTGATGAGCCACACCGCATTCGGTGACGCGGTCGGCGGCCTCAACGGCGCGGCCGCGGTGTTGACCGCGTTGATCCACGCCAGGCTGACCGGGCAGGGCCAGTTCATCGATCTCGCGCAGATCGAATGCATGATGCCGTTCGCCGCGCCCTGGATCGTGGCGCATTCGATCGACGGCAAGCCGCCGGCGAAACATGGCAACCGCCATCCGGACTTCGTGCCGCATGGCTGTTTCCGCTGTGCCGGCGACGACAACTGGATCATGGTCGCGGTCTCCGACGATGCGATGTGGCCGAAGCTCGCGCGGCTGCTCGGCCGCGCGGACTGGGCGAGGGACGAGACGCTCAGGACCGCCGCGGGCCGTCGTGCCATCGAGGCTGAGATCGAGGCTGCGATCACGGCCTGGACCTCGACGCGCGATGCCGATGCGGCGATGGGTGTGCTGCAATCCGCCGGCGTCGCGTCGGGCGTGGCACGGCTGCCGATCGATCTTCTGAAAGATCCGCAGCTGCATGCCCGTGGCTTCATCCAGGACGTCGACCGCGCCTTCATCGGCAGGCATCCGCAGCCATCGATGCCGTTCCGCGAAGGCGATGCGCCGTTCGCGATCCGCTCGGTGCCGCCGACGCTCGGCGAGCACAACCGCGAGATCCTCGGCGGCATGCTCGGCCTCTCCGATGCCGAGCTCGACGAGCTCGCGCGTGAGGGCATCATCGGCACCGAGATGCTGATGGATGAGCAGTTGGTGAAAGAGAACAAGCGGGCGGCGGGCTGATGGAAACCGGCCAACCGGCACAGCGCAAGGCGGACGGTGCGCGCGACGGCGCGCGGCCGCTGCTGTCCGTGCGCGGGCTCGGCATCCGTTTCAAGACCTCGCAGGGCATCTGGCAGGCGACGCGCCGGATCGACTTCGACGTCGCGCCCGGCGAGCGGATCGGCATCGTCGGCGAGAGCGGTTGCGGCAAGACCATCACCGGGCTGTCGATCCTGCGCCTGTTGCCGGGCAATTTTGCCGGGCTCGACGGCAAGATCCTGTTCGACGGCGCCGACCTGGCGTCATGCAGCACGCGGCAGATGCGTGCCATCCGCGGCAAGCGCATCGCGATGATCTTCCAGGAGCCGATGAGCGCGCTCGATCCGGTCTTCACCGTCGGCCACCAGATCGCCGAGACGCTGCGCGTCCATACCGATGTTTCCCATGAGGAAGCGCGCGCGAAGACGCTGGAGATGCTGCGCCGCGTCGGCATCGCCTCGCCGCAGCGGCGGATCGACGACTATCCGCATCAGCTCTCCGGCGGCATGCGCCAGCGCGTGATGATCGCCGCCAGCCTGATCTGCGGGCCGCAACTGCTGATCGCGGACGAGCCGACCACCGCGCTCGACGTCACCGTGCAGGCGCAGATCCTCGAACTGCTGCGCGACATCAGCGAGACCTCGAAGACCGCACTGATGCTGATCACCCACGATCTCGGCGTCGTTGCCGAAACCTGCACGCGCATGATCACGATGTATGCCGGCGAGGTGATCGAGGACGCCACCGTCGACGAGGCGCTGGTGCGGCCGCTGCATCCCTATACGTCGGGCCTGCTGCGCTCGCTGCCGCATTTGAGCCCGCGCCACGGCCGGCTGCCGTCGATCCCGGGCCGGGTGCCGTCGATTGCCGAGATGCCGGCCGGATGCCGCTTCCGCGCCCGCTGCGCGCATGCGGCGAAAGGCTGCGAGACGGAGCAGGCATTGCAGGACGCCGGCGGCGGCCGCAAGGTGCGCTGCCATCGCTTCGCCGAGCTCAATCTACCCGGCGCGCTGCATCCGCCCGACACTGCCACAGGCGCGAGGGTCGCGCGCCAATGACCGCAGCCACTCCCGAGCCCCGCCGCGACGCCATTATCTCGGTGCGTGACCTCCAGGTCCGCTTCCAGACCTCGGACCGCCGCGCCACCGTGAAGGCGGTCGACGGCGTCAATTTCGACGTCCGGCGCGGCGAGACCTTCGGCATCATCGGCGAGTCCGGATCGGGCAAGACCACGATCGGCCGCGCGCTGGTGTTCCTGCTGAAACCCAGCGCCGGCGCCATCCTGCATGACGGCATCGATCCGCTGGCGCTGTCGCGCGGGCAATTCCAGCACCACCGCCGCGACTACCAGATCATCTTCCAGGACCCGAACGCCGCGCTGAACCCGCGCATGACCATCCTCGCCTCGGTGCTGGAGCCGCTGGAGCTCGCCCGCATCGGCGACCGTGCTGCGCGCGAGCGGCAGGCGAGGGAGGCGCTGGAGCGCGTCGGCCTGCCGCAGGAGTTCGGCGAGCGCTATCCGCACCAGCTGTCCGGCGGCCAGAAGCAGCGCGTCGTGATTGCCCGCGCGCTGACCCTGAAGCCGAAACTGATCGTCTGCGACGAGGTGGTGGCGGCGCTCGACATGTCGATCCGCGGCGACGTGCTCAACCTGTTCGCCGATCTGCAACGCGACCTCGGCCTGACCTACGTCTTCATCACCCACGATCTCGCCGTGGTGTCGCATATCAGCGAGCGTGTCGCGGTGATGTATCTCGGCCAGTTCGTCGAGCTCGGCCCGACCGAGGAGGTCGCCGAGCGGCCGCTGCATCCCTACACGATCGCGCTGCTCTCGGCCGAGCCACGGCCGCTGCCTTCGTCGATGCGGCAGGATAGCCGCATCGTGCTGCAAGGCGAAGTGCCGAGCCCGATCGATCCGCCGTCGGGCTGCCGTTTCCGCACCCGCTGCCCGCATGCGCAGCCGCTCTGCACCGAGCGCGTGCCGGAGTGGCGCGAGCTGAAGCCCGATCACTGGGTGGCCTGCCACTTCGCCGACCGCCCGAATTTTTCGCCCAATTGAACGCACCGGAGGGATGCCATGACAATGACGACACGACGCGAGGTGATGGCGTTGCTCTCGGGCGCACTGGCCAGCACGACCATCGGCGGCCGCGTGTTCGCGCAAGCCGCGCCGAAGAAGGGCGGCACCTTGCGGATCTCGGCGCCGGCCAATCCGTCGAGCCTCGACCCCGCCACCGGCGGCGCCGGCTCCGACCACGCCTTCCTGTTCACGATGTACGACACGCTGGTCGAGTGGGAATTCGAGACGCTGAAGCCCAAGCCGGGACTTGCCGAGAGCTGGAAGTTCACCGATCCCAGTACGCTGGTGCTCAACATCCGCTCGGGTGTCAGCTTCCATGACGGCACGCCGCTCGATGCGGAAGCCGTGAAATTCAACCTCGATCGCAACCGCAGCGATGCGAAGTCGAACATCAAGGCCGATCTGCTGTCGGTCGACGCGGTCGAGGTCACCGGCCCGCAGCAGGTCACGCTGAAACTGAAGACGCCGGATACGGCCTTGCCGGGCATCCTGTCCGATCGCGCCGGCATGATGGTGTCGCCGACGGCATTAAAGGCGGCCGACGGCGGCGTCGTGACCCGCAAGCCGGTCGGCGCCGGCGCCTACGCCTTCGTGAGCTGGGCCGACGGCGAGAAGATCGTGGTCAAGCGCAACGAGAAATACTGGAAGCCGAACCGGCCCTATCCCGACGGCATCGAATTCTCGATCATTCCGGAGCTGACGACGGGCGCACGCTCGGTCTCGGCGGGCCAGAACGACCTGATCTATCAGCTGCCGCCGCGGCAGAAGGCGATCATCGAACGCGCGTCGAGCGTCAAGGTGGTGCACGGCCCGACGCTCTATGTGTTCCAGATCTTCCTGAACTGGGCGAAGCCGCCGTTCGACAACGTCAAGGTCCGCCAGGCGCTGAACTTCGCGATCGATCGCGAGGCCTTTGTCAAGGCCGCGCTCGCAGGCCTGGCCGAGCCGGCCTACATGAACCTGCCCAAGGCGCACTGGGCCTATGATGCCGAGGTCGCGAAACTCTATCCCTACGATCCCGACAAGGCACGTAAGCTGCTCGCCGAGGCCGGCTTCAAGGAAGGCACCCCGATCGAGATCGGTGGCTACACCGATCAGGATTCGGTGCAGCGCGAGGAGATCCTGATCGAGCAATTGCGCAAGGCCGGTATCAACGTGAAGTTCGTCAACGGCACGGTCGCGGAAGCCTCTGCCGCCTTCTTCGGTGCGGAGAAGAAGGGCGCCGGGTTGCTCTCGGCCTGGACCGGGCGGCCCGACCCGAGTCTGACCTATTCGCTGATGTTCACCAAGGACGCCTATTTCAATGCCGGCCGCGCGGGCGTGCCCCCGGAGCTCGAGGCCGCGATCAAGGACTCGCGGGCCTCTGAGGATATCGAGGTCAGGCGCAAGGCCTTCGCCGCGGTGCAGCGGCTGGTGATGGAGAACGCCTTCGTGGTGCCGTTGGCGTTCCAGTTCGAGCTGGTTGCCATGAACAAGAAGGTGCAGGGCTATCGGCCGAACCTGCTCGGCAAGCCGAAATACGACGACGTCTGGCTGGAGAGCTAGCATGATCCGGAAAAGTGCGAAGCGGTTTTCCGAACCAGATCATGCTCAGAAACCAGATCATGCTCAGAAAAGGAGTTAGAGCACGATGATGTTCCATCACAATCTCATCGTGCTTTAACGATGGCGCGACGGTCACCAGTCAAGGTCATCGGCAGCCGCCTGTTGCAGGCGCTGCCCGTGATCGTGCTCGCGACCTTGATGGTGTTCGCGCTGCTCAAGCTGGTGCCCGGCGACATCGCCGTGACGCTGGCAGGCGACAACGCCACCGATGCGCGGATTACCGAGATCAGGCAGCTCTATGGTCTGGACCGGCCGTTCCTGGTGCAATATGGCGCCTGGCTCGGCCATGTCGTGCAGGGCGATCTCTCGCAATCACTGCTGACCGGCGAGAAGGTCGCCGATTCGATCGGGCGCGCTTTCCCGAACACGCTGCTGATCGTCGTGATCGCGCTGGTGCTGGCGCTGGCGACCGGCATCCCGATGGGCGTGATTGCCGCGATCAAGCCGAACGGCTGGATCGACAAGCTGATCAGCATGATCGCCTCGCTCGGCGTCGCGGTGCCCGGCTTCTGGCTGGCGATGATCCTGGTCGCGGAATTCTCGCTGAAGCTGAACTGGCTGCCGGCGACCGGCGCGAAATCCTTCAGCGCCTCGCCGATCGATGCGATCAGGCACGCGCTGCTGCCGGGGATCGCGATCGCGGCCTACGGCATGGCGGAGGTGGCACGCCAGCTCCGCGGTGCGTTGCTGGAGGTGCTGTCGTCGCAATATGTCCGCACCCTGCATGCCAAGGGGCTGTCGATGTCCCGCATCCTCTGGCAGCACGGGCTGAAGAATGTCGGCGTCAATCTGCTGACGATCATCAGCCTCCTGGTCAACCGCATGCTGGCTGCGACCGTGGTGATCGAAGCGGTGTTCGCGATCCCCGGGCTCGGCAGCCTGATCGTGCGCGGCGCGATCCAGCGCGATTTCCCGATCGTGCAGGGCGTCGTCTTCACCATGGTGGTGGTGGTGATCGCGGTGAACCTGATCGCCGATCTGCTATGCGCGGCGATCGATCCGAGGATCGAGCAATGACCGATACCGCGCTCGCATCCCCGAAGGCGCCGGCCAGGCCGACCCGGCTGCGGCGTCTGCTGCGCTGGCTCGCCGGTGACCTCCGGGCCGCGCTGTCGATCCTGGTGCTGTCAGTGCTGGTCATCGTCGCGATCGGCGCGCCATGGATCGCGCCCTACGCGCCGACTGCGCAGGACGTCAACAACATGCTGGCGCCGCCCGGACCGCTGCATCTGCTCGGCACCGACGATCTCGGTCGCGATGTGTTCTCGCGCCTGATCTATGGCGCGCCGGCCACCGTCTATGCCAGCCTGCTCGCGGTCGGCGTCGCGGTCCTGATCGGGCTGCCGGTCGGCCTGATCGCCGGCTATTTCGGCGGCTGGATCGACGACATCGTCAGCCGCATCATCGATACCTTCCTGTCATTCCCGGCCATCGTGCTGGCGATCGCGGTGACCGGCGCACTCGGCATCGGGCTGACCAACGGCATGATCGCGATCGGCATCACAATGTTTCCGGCGCTGGCCCGCATCGTCCGCGCCCGCACGCTGATCGTGCGGCAGGAGCTCTATGTCGATGCGTCCAGGGGCTTTGGCGCGCCGACCTGGCACATCCTGTGGCGCCACGTGCTGCCGAACACGTTGCAGCCGGTCATCGTGCAGGTGACCTTGCTGCTCGCCGCCGCGCTGCTGGCGGAAGCCAGCCTGTCGTTCCTCGGCCTCGGCATCCAGCCGCCGGATCCGAGCTGGGGCGCCATGCTGGCGCGTGCCTATCAATACATGGAGATTGCGCCCGAGCAGATGTATGCGCCGGGCCTTGCCATTCTCGTCGTCTCCCTGGCGTTCAATGCGCTGGGAGAATCCTTGCGTGTCGTCCTCGATCCCACGATGAAGGATCGTTAGAGCATGATCATGTCTCCTGGCCGCGCGTGCTCGTTCACCTCGCCCCGCTTGCGGGGAGAGGTCGAAATTTGCGCGCAGCGCGAATTTCGGGTGAGGGGGATTCTCCACAAGCGGGTTCGCGGAGAGTCCCCCTCACCCGAAGCCTACGCTTCGCTTCGGCTTCGACCTCTCCCCGCAAGCGGGGCGAGGTGAGCAACTCACGGAACCACCCATGTCCTTCAAGAAATTGCTGATTGCCAACCGCGGCGAGATCGCGATCCGCATTGCCCGCGCGGCGGCCGATAGCGGCCTTGCCACGGTCGCGATCTATCCCGCCGATGATGCGGCCTCGCTGCATGTCCGCTCCGCCGATGAGGCGCGGGAAATCCCCGGCCGCGGCGCGCGGGCCTATCTCGACATCGAAGCTGTCATCGCGGCGGCCAAGGCCGCCGGCTGCGACGCGCTGCATCCAGGCTACGGCTTCCTCAGCGAGAACACCGGGCTTGCGCGACGCTGTGCCGAGGAGAAGATCACGTTCGTCGGTCCATCCCCCGAAGCGCTCGACCTGTTCGGTTACAAGGCCAAGGCGAAGGCGCTGGCGAAGACATGCGGCGTGCCGATCATCGCTGGCACCTCGGGCGCGACGTCACTTGACGAGGCGAAGGGGTTCTTCACCTCGCTCGGCGCCAATGCTGCCGTGATGATCAAGGCGATCGCCGGCGGCGGTGGCCGCGGCATGCGCGTGGTCGAGGACCTGGCCAAGCTCGACGAAGCCTATACGCGCTGCCAGTCCGAGGCCAAGGCGGCGTTCGGCAGCGATGCGGTTTACGTCGAGCGGTTGATCCGCAAGGCGCGGCATATCGAGGTGCAGATCATCGGCGACCGCCATGGCGCGATCAGCCATCTCTGGGAGCGCGAATGCACCATCCAGCGCCGCAACCAGAAGCTCATCGAGGTGGCGCCGAGCCCGTCGCTGAGTGAGAGCCTGCGCGGGCGCATCATCGAGGCGGCCAGGCAGCTCGCGACCGCCGCGCACTACGACAATCTCGGCACCTTCGAATTCCTGGTCGACGACGATGCAAGCGAAGGCGAGGGCGCCTTCGCCTTCATCGAGGCCAATCCGCGGCTCCAGGTCGAGCATACCGTGACCGAGGAAGTGCTCGGCGTCGACCTGGTGCGGTCGCAGCTCGCGGTCGCCGCCGGTGCCACGCTGGCCTCGCTCGGGCTTGCGCAAGCCTCAGTGCCACTGCCGCGCGGCTACGCCATGCAGCTCCGCGTCAACATGGAGGTGATGGACGAGAAGGGGCAGACCAAGCCGACCGGCGGCACGCTCAGCGTGTTCGACCTGCCGTCCGGGCCCGGCGTCCGGGTCGATACGTTCGGCTATTCCGGCTATCGGACCAGCGCCGCGTTCGACTCGCTGCTGGCAAAAGTCATCGTGCATTCGCCGAGCCCGAAATGGACCGACGTGGTGCACAAGGCATCGCGCACCTTGCGCGAATTCCGGATCGGCGGCGTCGCCACCAACATCCCGTTCCTCAGCGCGATCCTCGCGCACCAGAGCTTTGCAAGGAACAAGATCAGCACCGGCTTCATCGACAGCCATGTCGCGGCGCTGGTCGGCACCGCGAAGGAGCTCGCCGCGCCGCTGGTCGAGGTGAGCGAGGCGGCCACGGCCAAGGCTGTCGTGATCGAAGCCGCGCCGGAAGGCTCGCTCCCGGTGCCCGCGCCGTTGCAGGGCACGATCGTGGCGATCGAGGTCGCCGAGGGCGATCTGGTCCGTCCCGGCCAGCAGATCGCGGTGCTGGAATCGATGAAGATGGAGCATCTGGTCGCGGCACCACATGGCGGCCGGGTGACGAAGGTCGCGGGCGGCGTCGGCGTCACGCTGATGCATGGTGATCCGATCCTGTATCTCGAGCCGGCCGAGGTCGATGGTCATCACGCGGCGGAGGAAGCTGCGATCGATCTCGATCACATCCGGCCCGATCTCGCCGAGCTGATCGCGCGCAAGGCGATCACGCTGGACGAGAACCGGCCGGCCTCGGTGGAGCGCCGCCGCAAGACCAACCAGCGCACCGCGCGCGAGAATATCGCGCAACTGGTCGATGAGGGCTCGTTCGTCGAATACGGCTCGCTCGCGATCGCGGCGCAGCGCCGCCGCCGCAAGGTCGAGGACCTGATCAAGAACACGCCGGCCGATGGCCTGATATCGGGCGTCGCCACCGTCAACGCCAGGGATTTCGGCCCCGAAGGCGCGCGCTGCATGGTGATCTCCTACGACTACACCGTGCTGGCCGGCACCCAGGGCCACATGAACCACAAGAAGATCGACCGCATGCTCTCGCTGACCGAGCAGTGGCGGCTGCCGCTGGTGTTCTATGCCGAGGGTGGCGGCGGCCGTCCCGGCGACACCGACCGGCTCGGCATGACCGGCCTCGACGGCCCGTCCTTCGTGCAGTTCGCAAAACTCTCCGGGCTGGTGCCGGTGGTCGGCGTGGTCTCGGGCTATTGCTTTGCCGGCAATGCCGCAATGCTCGGCGTCTGCGACGTCATCATCGCCACCAAAAATGCTTCGATCGGCATGGGCGGCCCGGCGATGATCGAGGGCGGCGGGCTCGGCGTCTATCACCCGGCCGAGGTCGGCCCTGTCTCGTTCCAGTCGCCGAACGGCGTGATCGACATTCTGGTCGAGGACGAGGAAGAGGCCACGGCGGTGGCGCAGAAATACCTGTCCTACTTCCAGGGCGCGGTGGCCGACTGGAAGGCGCCGGACCAGCGGCTGCTGCGCCGCGCGATTCCGGAGAACCGTCTGCGGGTCTATGACATCCGCAACGTCATCGACCTGCTCGCCGATGAAGGTTCGGTGCTGGAGATTCGAAAGGAATTCGGCGTCGGCATGATCACCGCCTTCATCCGCATCGAAGGCAAGCCGTTCGGCCTGATCGCCAACAATCCAAAACATCTCGGCGGCGCGATCGATGCGGCGGCCGGCGACAAGGCCGCGCGCTTCATGCAGCTGTGCGATGCGTTCGACATCCCGATCGTCTCGCTGTGCGACACGCCGGGCTTCATGGTCGGCCCCGAGGCCGAGAAGACCGCGATCGTCCGCCATGTGGCGCGGATGTTCGTCACCGGCGCCAGCATCACGGTGCCGTTGTTCGGAATCGTGCTGCGCAAGGGCTATGGCTTAGGGGCGCAATCGATGATCGGCGGCGGCTTCCACGCCTCGTTCTTCACGGTGGCGTGGCCGACCGGTGAGTTCGGCGGCATGGGGCTGGAGGGCTATGTCCGGCTCGGCTTCCGCAAGGAGATGGAGGCGATCGCGGATCCCGTCGAGCGCGAGAAGTATTTCCAGACCAAGGTCGCCGAGCTCTACGCCAACGGCAAGGCAGTCTCGATCGCCTCGGTGCTCGAGATCGACGAGGTGATCGACCCCGCCGACACCAGGCACTGGATCATGGCCGGCCTGCGCTCGGTGCCGAAGCCTGAGCCGCGGACGACGCGGAAGCGGCCGTGCATCGATGCGTGGTGATGCGTGGGATGGGTCGCGCAACATTCTCGGTGTCGTCCCGGCGAAGGCCGGGACCCATAACCACCAATGCTGCTTGTTGTGCGATGCCGGAACGACGAGTCCCGTTAGTGACATCTGCTGCGGCGTATGGGTCCCGGCCTTCGCCGGGACGACGGCGGTGAGTGGGGCAGGCGTCTCGCGTCACTGAGACAGTTCAGCCCAACCGCAACTCCGCATATCCCCCCGCCGCCACCGCGTCGCAGCGCTCGCGATAGGCCGGCGCGCTGCCGCTGTAGCGGGCGACGATACGGGTCTGCTTGCCCTCGACGTTGCGGTTGATGCCGGTCATCCAGGAATCCACCTCGTTCGACAGCAGCCCGACACCGAGCGCCTTGACGTGATCGGTCCAGGCCGACGTGCCTTCGGGCGTGGCGTCGAGGAAGGTCAGGCCCTTCTCCTTGGCAAAGCGAAGCAGGCCGGTGACCCAGTCCACGCTGTATTCGATGCTGCGCGGGATGTTGCCGAGCGCGGTGTGCGGACCCATCAGCATCATCATGTTGGGAAAGCCGTCGACCATCAGCCCGAGATAGGTTTCCGGGCCATGCGTCCACTTCTCTTTCAGCCGCGCGCGGCCGGCGCCGCGGACATCGATCTTGTCGAAACTGCCGGTGATGGCATCGAAGCCGGTGGCGTAGATGATGATGTCGAAAGGGTAATCGCTGTCGCTGGTGCGGATGCCCTCCGGTGTGATCCGCTCGATCGGCGTTTCCTTGATGTCGACCAGCTCGACATTGTCGCGGTTGTAGACCTCGTAATAGAAGGTCTCGAGCGGCAGCCGCCGCGTGCCAAATCCGTGGTTGGTCGGGATCAGCTTCTCGGCCACCGCCGGGTTCTTGACGCGCTGGCGGATCTTGCGCGCGACGAAATCGCTGATGGTCGCGTTCGCCGCGCGATCGATCAGGATGTCCTTGAAATTGCCCTGCCAGATGCCGAAGCCGCGTTCGCCATAGAGCTTCTCGTAGAACGCCTCGCGCTCCGCCTCGCTCACCTCGAATGCGCCGCGTGGATCGGGCGTATGCACGAAGCAGGCGAAGGTCTCCTTGCAGCGCGCGAAGATCTCGTCATAGCCGGCCTTGATCTTGCCTTGCGTCTCCGCGTCGATCTTGCCGTTGTGCAGCGGCGCCGCCCAGTTGGCGGTGCGCTGGAACACGGTGAGGTGGCCGACCTCGCCGGCGATGGTCTGGATGGTCTGGATGCCGGTGGCGCCGGTGCCGATCACGGCGACGCGCTTGCCGGTGAAGTCCACCTTCTGCTTCGGCCAGCGCGCGGTGTGGAACGATTGCCCCCTGAAATCGTCGCGGCCCTCGATGCGCGGCAGGGTCGGTGTCGACAGTGGGCCGATCGCGGTGATCAAGAAACGGCAGCTCTGCTGCGCACCGCTCTCCAGCGTGATCCGCCAGCTCCGCGTCGCGTCCTGGTAGATCGCCGATGTGACCCGGCTCTCGAACTGGATGTCGCGGCGGAGGTCGAACTTGTCGGCGACATGGTTGCAGTAGCGCAAGGTTTCGGGCTGGCCGGCGAAATGCTCCGACCATTCCCATTCCTCGAGCAGCTCCTTCGAGAACGAATAGCCGTAGGAATAGCTTTCGGAATCGAACCGCGCGCCGGGATACCGGTTCCAGTACCAGGTGCCGCCGACGCCGGTGCCCGCCTCGAACACCCGCGCGCTGAGCCCGAGCTCGCGCAGCCGGTAGAGCTGATACATGCCGGACAGGCCGGCGCCGATGATGATGACGTCGTAGTCCAGCGCAGCCGTCTCGGGGCTGCTGTCCGGGCGCGATGCGGCCACCTGTCGTTGCTCCCTGCTGGTTGATTGCCGGCAAGGCTAACCGGTCTCACCGTGGCCGACAAACATCGAGGAGCGGGGGCAGCCATCGCGATTTGCCGGGTGCGCCTGTCTGCACGTATTCCGTGCGGCGGACTGTCCGTCCTGCGGCTTTACTCGGCCGCGGGATACCCGCTATCGTCGGCCCGATAAGACGATCGCCCGCCAAGCGGCGACGGAACCTGTGGGAGTGAGGCGATGGGAGAGGCGCTGCGCAGGCCGACATCAACGGATGTCAGCAACCCCCGGCTCTATCAGGACGACACCTGGCGCCCGCTGTTCGCGCAGCTCCGCCGCGACGACCCCGTGCATTATTGCGAGGCGTCGCCTTACGGCCCGTACTGGTCGGTGACACGCTACGACGACATCTTCGCGGTCGAGCTGGATCACCAGAACTATTCCTCCGCCTCCGAGCTCGGCGGTATCCAGGTCGCTGACCAGCCCAAGGGCCAGGAGCGGCCGAGTTTCATCCGCATGGACCCGCCCGGACACACCGCGCAGCGCCGCACGGTGGCGCCGATCGTGGCGCCGTCGAACCTCGCCAATCTCGATGCCCTGATCCGCCAGCGCACCTCGGCGGTGCTCGACGCGCTGCCGCGCAACGAGACCTTCGACTGGGCCGAGCGGGTCTCGGTCGACCTCACCAACATGATGCTGGCGACGCTGTTCGATTTTCCCGCGGAAGATCGCGCCAAGCTGACCTGGTGGTCGGATGTCGCGATCGCCAACATCGATTCGCCCGACGCGGTGGTGCATTCGGAGGCGGAACGCACCGCCGAGCTGATCAAGATGGGAGAAGCTTTCCGAAAGTTGTGGGACGCCCGGGTCGACGCGCCGCCGACCTTCGACCTGATCTCGATGCTGGCGCATTCGCCTGCAACGAGGAATCTGGATGCGCGCGAATTCATCGGCACGATCGGGCTCCTGATCGTCGGCGGCAACGACACCACGCGCAACTCGATGTCGGCCGGGTTGATGGCGCTGTGCGAAAACCCCGCGCAGTTCGAGCTGGTCCGCGCCCGGCCGGAGCTGATCCCGAACCTGGTGTCCGAGACCATCCGCTACCACACCCCGGTGCTGCACATGCGCCGCACTGCGCGCAATGATGTCGAGCTCGCCGGCCGCCACATCAAGAAGGGCGACAAGGTCGTGATGTGGTACATCTCCGGCAATCGCGACGAGGCGAGAATCGAGCGCGCCGACGAATTCATGATCGACCGTGCCAAGCCGCGGCAGCATCTCGCCTTCGGCGCCGGCGTCCATCGCTGCGTCGGCGATCGCCTCGCCGAGCAGCAATTGCGCATCCTCTGGGAGGAGATTGTGGCGCGCGATCTGCGTTTTGAGATCATGGGCCCGCCACAAAGGCTCTATTCCAATTTCATCCGCGGTATACGAAGCTTGCCGGTGAGAATCGTCAATTGAGCCGCATCACCAGCCGTCATTGCGAGCGAAGCGAAGCAATCCATCGTGCGCTATGCGCGGAAGCGTGGATTGCTTCGTCGCTCCGCTCCTCGCAATGACGGAAGAGGGAATTCCAAGGAACAAGAATGAAGAACGATCCCGTTGACGTCCTGATCATCGGCGCCGGCGCCTCCGGCGCCGCGGTGGCCTGGAGCCTCGCCGACACCAAGATGCATATCCTCTGCCTTGATCAGGGCGGCTGGATGAATCCGGCGGAATATCCGAGCACTGGCCGCGACTGGGAGGCGAAATTCTACGGCGAGTGGTCGTCCAGCCCGAACGTCCGCAAGCGGCCCGAGGATTACCCGATCAATGACGACAATTCGCCGATCAAGGTCGTCAACTTCAACGCCGTCGGCGGCTCGACCGTGATGTACACCGCGCACTGGCCGCGGCTGCATCCGTCTGACTTCAAGGTGAAGACGCTCGACGGCGTCGCCGACGACTGGCCGATCGATTACGACACGCTGACGCCGTTCTTCGAGGAGAACGACCGCATGATGGGCGTCTCGGGTCTGTCGGGCGATCCGCTGTCGCCGCTCAGCCACCCGCCGATGCCGCCGCAGCCGCTCGGGCTGTCCGGTCCGCTCTTTGGGGCGGCGTTGAACAAGCTCGGCTGGCATTGGTGGCCGTCGGACACCACGGTCGCGACGATGGACTACGAGGGCAGGGCACGCTGCATCAATCTCGGCCACTGCACGCCGGCCTGCGCGCAGGGCGCCAAGGCCTCGACCGACATCACCTACTGGCCGCATGCGATCCGCGCCGGGGTCGAGCTGAAAACCCATTGCCGGGTGCGCGAGATCCTGACCAACGAGCAGGGCATGGCTTCCGGCGTCGTCTATTACGACAAGGATGGTGTCGAGCAATTCCAGCCCGCCGAGGTCGTGATCATCGCCTGCAACGGCGTCGGCACGCCGCGGCTGCTGCTCAATTCGGTGTCGGGGAAATTTCCGAACGGCCTTGCCAATTCGTCCGGCCTGGTCGGCAAGAACCTGATGTTTCATCCCTATGCGCAGATCTACGGCTTCGTGAAGGAGCCGACGGATTCCAACCGCGCGCCGCCGACCTGCCTGTGGAGCAAGGAGTTCTACGACACCGATCTGTCGCGCGGCTTCGTCCGCGGCTACGGCATCCAGTTCGGCCGCGGCGCCGGGCCGGTGTTCGAGGCGGTATCGAGCGAGCAGAAGGGCATCCTGCCCTGGGGCAGGGATCATCACCGCGTGTTCCGCAAGCTCAACGGGCATCGCCTCGCGGTCTCGGCGATCTGCGAGGACCTGCCGGAGGAGCACAACCGCGTCACGCTCGATCCTGTCCTGAAGGACAGCCACGGCATTCCGGCGCCGAAGGTCGACTACACGATCTCGGCCAACAGCCGCAAGATGATGGACCATGCGCTGGCGCGCGGCCGCGAGGTCCTGGAGATCGCCGGCGCCACCGACATCTGCATCAACGATCCGATCCCGTGGGGCGGCTGGCACCTGCTCGGCACCGCGCGGATGGGCACCGATCCGGCGCGCTCTGTGGTCAATGAATGGGGCCGCTCGCACGACGTGAAGAACCTGTTCATCGTCGACGGCAGCATCTTCGTCACCTCGGGCGGCGTGAACCCGACTTCCACCATCCAGGCCCTCGCGCTCTACATCGCCGACCAGATGAAGCAGCGCCTCGCCAACCTGTTCGACTGAGACCGACATGTCCGATGTAAAAGAACTGACCGCAGCCCAGCGCGCCGATCTCCGCACGGTCGCGGCGATGATCGTTCCCGAAAGCGCCGAGTACAGGGTGCCGGGTGCGGACGACCCGACGATCCAGGCCGACATGCTGGCAACGCTCGGCCGCGACACCGCGCTGGTGGCGCAGGCGCTGGATCATCTGGCAAAGCTCGCCGGAAAACCGCTCGCCCAGCTCGACGAAGCCAGACGCGACGCGGTGGCGCAGGAGTTTCGCAACCGCGGTGGCGCGGCGGCGGCCACCCTCGTCCGAGTCGTGCTGCAATGCTACTACCGCGACGACCGCGTGCTGCGCTCGCTCGGGCTCGAACTGCGCGCGCCATTCCCGAAAGGCCACGTGCTGCCGGACGGCGACTGGTCGCTGCTTGATCCGGTGCGGGCGCGCGGCGGCACGTTGCGGGGCGCGTCGCGTTGAAGTTGCCGGGCCTGCGTGTCACACTCGACCGCAGGCATGGGAGGTGACGATGGAACGAACTGATCGCCGCGGCGGGAGGGTGTCACTTCGTCCGGGAGGCGGCCATCACCGCGCCACACGTCGCGAACTGCTGCTTGCGACCGCGGCACTGCTGGTCACGGCCTCGGGTGCCAGCGCGCGCGTGATCACCAAGGTGCTGCCATGGCGGCCGAACGAGGCCTATCCGGTCACGCCGGTCGTACCCGGGGGCTATCTGTTCTTCACCGCCCAGGAGGCTGCCGTCGTCGAGGCCTTCGTGGATCGTCTCATCCCGGCCGACGAACTGGGGCCCGGCGCCAAGCAGGCCGGCGTCACCACCTTCATCGATCGGCAACTCACAGGCCCCTATGGCGGGCACGACTGGCTCTATATGGAGGGGCCATTCGCAAAAAATCCGCTGCCGTCGCAGGGATTGCAGTCGGAGCTGACCCCGCGGCAGCAATACCGCATGGGAATTGCCGCGCTCGAGACTTACTGCAAATCGACCTTCAATCGCAGCTTCACCCAGCTCGAAGCGGCCGAACAGGACAAGCTGATCGCCGGGCTCGAGAAGGGCGAAGTGCAACTGCCGAACTTCTCCGGCAAGATGCTGTTCACTGCAATCCACACCAATACGATCGAGGGATTCTTCGCCGATCCGATCTACGGCGGCAACCGCGATATGGTTGGCTGGAAGCTCGTCGGCTTCCCCGGCACGCGCTACGACTACCGCGACGTGATCGACCGGCCCAACCAGGCCTACACGCTGCCCCCGGTGAGCTTGCAGGGCCGTCCGGCCTGGGGAGAGCGCTGATGGCCCGCCGTCTTCCGCGCAAGGATGTCGTCATCGTCGGGCTTGGCTGGACCGGCTCGATCGTCGCCTATGAACTGGCCCGCCTTGGATTGGATGTCGTCGCGCTGGAGCGCGGTCCGTGGCGCGACACCGCCAGCGATTTCAACATCGGCACCGCCGCCGACGAGCTGCGCTATGCGGTGCGTCACGACATCTTCCTGCGTCCGAAGCAGGAAACGCTGACCATGCGCAACAACCCCACGCAGACCGCGCTGCCGATCCGCAAATGGGGCAGCTTCCTGCCTGGCAACGGCGTCGGCGGCGCCGGCCTGCACTGGAACGGCCAGACCTGGCGCTTCCTGCCCGACGACTTTCGCATCCGCAGCCACATGATCGAGCGCTACGGCGCCGGCATCATGCCGGAAGGTAACCAGATTCAGGACTGGCCGGTCAGCTACGACGAATTGGAGCCGCATTACGACAGGTTCGAGCAGGTCGCCGGCATTTCCGGCAAGGCCGGCAACATCAAGGGCAAGATCCAGCCCGGCGGCAATCCGTTCGAAGGCGCGCGCGAGCGGGACTATCCGACGCCGCCGATGAAGCAGGGCTACGCCCAGTCGCTGTTCACCAAGGCGGCGACCGACATGGGCCTGCACCCGTTTCCGCGGCCGTCGGGCAATATCTCCGCGGCCTACACCAATCCGTATGGTTGCAGCATGGCGCCGTGCACCTATTGCGGATTCTGCGAATGGTTCGGCTGCGCCAATTATTCGAAATCGTCGCCGCAGACCTGCGTGCTGCCGGCGCTGGTGCGCGAGCCGACCTTCGAGGCCCGCACCGATTGCGAGGTGACCAAGGTCAACCTCAGCGCCGACGGCAAGATGGCAACCGGCGTCACTTATGTCGACGCCAGCGGCGAGGAATGCGAGCAGCCCGCCGATCTCGTTCTGGTCTGCGCCTTCAGCCTGTTCAACGTCCGCCTGCTGCTGCTGTCCGGCATCGGCAAGCCCTATGATCCGGCCACCGGCGAGGGCGTGGTCGGGCGCAACTATGCGTACCAGACCGGCTCCGGCGCCTCCGGCTATTTCGAGGATGCGAAGTTCAACCCGTTCGCGGCGGCGGGCTCGCTCGGTGTCGCGCTCGACGATTACAACAGCGACAATTTCGATCACGGCCCGCATGGTTTCGTCGGCGGCGCGTCGATCACCTCCGCGCATACCAATGGCCGGCCGATCAACTTCCACCCGACCCCGCCGGGGACGCCGGCCTGGGGCAGCGCGTGGAAGAAGGCGGTCAAGGACAATTATCAACGCGTGACATATGTCGGCGCTCAAGGCAGCGTCATGAGCTATCGCAACAACTATCTCGACCTCGATCCGACCTACAAGGATCCGCTCGGTCGTCCCTTGATGCGCATGACGTTCGACTATCAGCCGAACGAGCAGAAGATGGCGAACTGGATGGCTGAGCGCTGCCAGGAGATCGCCAAGGCGATGGGCGCCAAGAGCACGCCGATCAACCGCCTCAGGGTGCCATGGTCGGTGGTGCCCTACCAGACCACGCACAATACTGGCGGCGCGGTGATGGGGTCGGACCCGAACACCAGCGTGCTCAACCGCTATCTGCAATCCTGGGACGTCTCGAACGTGTTCGTGATGGGGGCCTCGGCGTTTCCGCAGAACGCCGGCTACAACCCGACCGGCACGGTCGGTGCGCTGACCTATTGGAGCCTGGAGGCAATCTTCAAATATCTGAAGTCGCCGGGCGCGCTGGTGTCGCGATGAGCCGGATCGCGATGCGGCTTCGTCATCTGGTCCTGCTGCTGCCACTGGTCGCCGGCGGTGGCGCCTCTGCCGGGCCGGACAATTATGTCGATATCACCCGCGGCCGGGCGCTCGTCATCGCCGGCGACTGTGTGGCCTGCCACACCGCGCCCGGCGGCCAGCCGTTTGCCGGCGGCCTCGCGCTGCAAACCCCGTTTGGCCAGATCATGGCGCCGAACATCACGTCCGACAACACGACCGGCATCGGAAGCTGGTCGGCGGACGATTTCGCGCGCGCGATGCAGGAGGGCAGGCGTCCGGACGGCAGCCATCTCTATCCGGCATTTCCCTATCCGTACTACACCAAGGTCGAGCGCGGCGATCTCGACGCGATCTACGCCTATCTGCGCACCTTGCCGCCGGTCGAGAACCGCGTCGACCGCGACACCCTGCCGTTTCCGTTCAACATCCGCCTGCTGATGAAGGGCTGGAACACGCTGTTCTTCACGCCGGGCACCTTCAAGCCGGATCCGGCGCGCTCGGTGGAATTCAACCGCGGCGCCTATCTGGTCGATGGTCTCGGGCATTGCGGCGCCTGCCACACGCCGTTCAACGCGTTCGGCGCCAGCAAGAGCGAGAAATATCTCGAGGGCAACCAGATCGGCAACTGGACCGCGCCGAACATCACCAATGATGCGCGGGTCGGGCTCGGCAAATGGTCGGTCGATGACATCGTGCAATATCTCAGGAACGGGCAGAACGGCTTCAGCCTCGCCAGCGGGCCGATGAAGGATGTCGTCGAGAACTCGACCTCGAAGATGCCGGCGTCGGATTTGAAGGCGATCGCCGTGTATCTCAAGGAGCGCGGCGCCGCGGGCGTGCCGGCGTCGACGCCTCTGGTGGCCTCCGATCCGCGCATGCAGGCAGGCGAGGCGATCTATGTCGACACCTGCGCCGCCTGCCATATGCGCAGTGGCGAGGGCGTCGCGCATCTGTTTCCGAAGCTCGCCGGCAGCGCGGTCGCGAGCCAGCAGGATCCGGCGAGCCTGATCCGGATCATCATTGCCGGCGGCCGCGCGGCGGCGACCGACGGCGCCCCGACCTCGCCGGCGATGCCGTCGCTCGGCTATCGCCTGAGCGACAGCCAGGTCGCGGCCGTCGTCACTTATGTACGCAATTCCTGGGGCAATGCTGCGGCACCGGTGACGGAGGAGACCGTCAAGGCGCTGCGGGCGCAGGTCACCGGCCCGGCGGCGGGCAACTGATGCCCTTGCGGGCAGGGTTATCGCATACAGCGGCGATCAGCTTTGTGCTGCTGTTTCGACGTTCGTCATGGCCGGGCTTGTCCCGGCCATCCACGTCTTTTCTCACGCGCGGAAGCCAAGACGTGGATGCCCGGCACAAGGCCGGGCATGACGGAGTTCGTGGGGGAGATCGAGCCCTTGCGGGCAAGGCTTGCGGCCACCATTTGGTAAGGCCGAAGGAATCTTGCCATGTTGGATTTTACCTCAGATACCGCCGGTGACAGGCCGTCGCCGCGGGCGGCTGACGCTGCCCAGGTGGATGCCCAAGGTGCAGCTCAAGTTGACGACCGGGCTTTGCTCGACGCCTATTCCAATGCCGTGATCGACGTCACCGACCGCGTCGGCCCGGCCGTAGTCCGGGTCGAAACCGGGCCGAAGGTCCGCAATGCGCGCGAGCGCGGCGGGCTCGGCTCGGGCATCGTGATCTCGCCCGACGGGTTGGTGCTGACCAACAGCCATGTGGTCGGCTCGTCGAAGGAGATCCGGCTGCGCGACACCGAGGGCTTCGTCACCGACGCCCATGTGCTCGGCGTCGATCCCGACACCGATCTCGCGCTGCTGCGAGCCGATGGCGCGCGCGACCTGGCCTATGCCTCGCTCGGCAATTCCAAGACGCTGCGGCGCGGTCAACTGGTGGTCGCGATCGGCAATCCGCTCGGCTTCGAATCGACGGTGACCGCCGGCGTGGTGTCGGCGCTCGGACGCTCGATCCGCTCGGTCAGTGGACGGACCATCGAGGACGTGATCCAGACCGACGCGGCGCTCAATCCGGGCAATTCCGGCGGCCCGCTGGTGTCGTCGAACGGCCAGGTGATCGGCATCAACACCGCGATCATCAACGGTGCGCAGGGCATCTGCTTTGCGGTCGCCAGCAACACCGCGCAGTTCGTGCTGTCGGAGATCATCCGCCACGGCTACGTCCGCCGCGCCTATATCGGCGTCGCAGGGCAGACGGCGCCGGTGCCGCGGCGGCATGCGGTGCTGGCCGGCGTCGAGAACAAGATGGGCGCGCTGTTGATGCAGATCGAGCCGGACAGCCCGGCGGCGCGGGCAAGCCTGTTGCCCGGCGACGTCGTGATCAGGCTCGACGGCGTCGAGATCAACGGCGTCGACGACCTGATCCGCGCACTCGATCACAGCCGGATCGACCGCACGCTGTCGATGGACGTGCTCCGCCTCGGCCGCCTGCGCGCGATCGAGATCCACCCGGTCGGAAGAAAGCCGGCGAAGCAGTAAGGGCGAAGCTGACCGCGCGAGGCACGCACTCTCTCCGCTCTGGTTGGAGAGGGGTGCTTCGCGCTGCGGTCAATTTTCGCATGGTTCACGCCCGCCGAGCCTGATTCGACGCACTCAATGGTTGATTTTGGCGCGATAGCACAACCAGCCGTTAACGGTTCCGCCCCTAGATTATTTCTGATTGGAAATGAACGTGGTGGGACGTTTTGCGGTTCTTCGCGGGTGTACAGGCAATGCGCGGCGTTGCGGCGCTGTCGGTGGTATGCGGGCACGCTGTCGCCGCACGTCCCGATATGGTCGGACCCGCGTTTGCCGAAGGTGCGCTGACCATCCTGGCAAGTGGCGTTGACATCTTCTTCGTTATCTCCGGCTTGATCATCGCGACCACCGCCGCGGCACAGGACAATCCGTTCACCTTCGTTCTCAGGCGAGTTGTTCGAATCTATCCGGTCTACTGGCTCGTGTTGCTGGCGACCTTTATCGCCTCGTCCTGGGTCGCGATGTCGCCCGAAGAGCGCCCGGCGCTGGACCTTGGACTCGTCTTCGCGTGGACATATCCGAATTGGTACCTCCCGCCGGCATGGTCGCTTGCTTTCGAGCTGCACTTCTATGCCGCAGTCGCGGTGATCCTCGCGATCAAGCCGAGCCGGCTGTTCGAACTCTTGTTCGCGGGGCTGGTCGTGGTCGCCGTTGCTCTCGTCTTCCGATTGCAGCTTGGCTTCTACTCCCACCCGCTGATGCTGGAATTCGGTGTCGGCGTTGGCATCGCATATCTCCAGAGAACCGGCAGATTGCAGTCTTCGGGCACAATGCTGGCCATTTCCGCCGGCTTGTTCTTCGCCGGCTGGTACTGGATATTCGTGCACGGATCGGCTGATCCGCAATGGGCACGCGTGCCGACCTATGGCCTTGCCGCGGGATTGCTTATCCATGCCGTGATATCTGCCGAGGTCAAAGGGCAATCCTTCTCGCCCGTCCTGCAATGGCTCGGCAAGATTTCGTACTCGTTGTATATCGTCCACTACCCTCTGATGAAATGGATCGCCAGCTCTGCCGAGCTTTGGCCATTGTCCGTCGTGGGAACGATCGCCGCCAGCATCCTGCTCTCCATCGGTCTCGCCGCCGTGCTGCACATCGTCATCGAGGCGCCGATCCTCAATTGGGGGCGCAAGTTGACTTTGATCTACAGCAAGCGATCGACACCGGATGAAGCAAGAGCGCAGCGCCCCGTGCTTGTCTTGCAGGAGCATCGCGAACGCGCGCCGCGCGCTTTCTGAAGCATGATCCGGAAGAGTGCGAAGCGGTTTTCCGAAAAGATCATGCGCAACACGAAGCCGGAGCGCGATGACGCTTCAAGCTGATCTCGTTGCGCTCGGGCAGTGACGATGCGAATGGCGCGCTGGCCACGCGGTTGACCCGAAGCCGGAGCTCGGTCTTTCCCGTCCGGGCCTCGGCCAAGCGTCGATGGCGCTCTCAACATTTCGGTATAGTAGAATATATTGCTGATTTGCCCGACAAGTCAAGCCGCTTGTCCGAGTGCCGGCGGACGTCCTGCTGCTTTGCATGGGGTTGTTTTCGATATTTTGGGAGCGCCCCCGGGAGAAGGGAGCTTGGCTCCGCTACCGCAGCGCCGCCAGCAGCTCGTCCGGCTGCTCGACCATCATCATGTGACCCGCGCCTGGCAGCACCACCGTACGCGCATTCGGCGTCGCGGCGGCGAGCGCCTTGCCGGCCTTGGCCGGGGTCATCATGTCGCGCTCGCCGAGGACGAAGGTCGCGGGCACCTTGACCGCGGCGGCGGCCGTCAGCGCGTTCTGGTAGGCGTTGCAGGCGTTGAGGTCGTTGTACAGCACGCCGGGCTTGGCCTCCTGTAGCACCCGCTGCGCGCCCTGGTGCATCCAAAGCCCCGGCGCGAGGCTGCCGCCGAGCTCGGCCTTGAAGCCGAGGCCCCAGATCGAGACCATGTCGATCGCGGCGGCATCGTTGGCTTCGGCGGCTTTCAGCAGATCGGGACCGACCGTCATGGTGGCCGCGGTGCCGATCAGCGCGAGGCCGGAGACCTTGTCGGAATGCCGCGCCGAGGTCTCGATCGCGATCAGCGAGCCCATCGAATGGCCGATCAGCCGCGCCTTCGTCGCGCCGGCCGCTGATATCAGCGCCGCGATCCAGTCGGCCATCTCGGCAATGGTCGTGAGCGGCTTGCCGGCGGAGCGGCCGTGGCCGGGCAGATCAGGCGCCAGCACGGAATAGCCGTGATGGGCGAACCAGCGGCTGTGCAGCGCCCAGGTCGAGGAGTCGAAGCCCGCGCCGTGGATCATCACGACCGCCGGTAGCGAGGGATCGAACGGCTTGCCGCCGGTCGCGATGAAGGTGTCTGCCCCGTTGATGGAAAGCTGCATGGTCCTAAGTCCTTTGCGAGGCGCGCAGCGCCTGGCCGAGATCGTCGGTGATGTCCTCAGCGGTTTCGATGCCGACCGACAGCCGCACCAGCTCCTCGCCGATCCCGGCGGCCTTGAGCTGCTCGGCGTCCATCTGCTGGTGCGTGGTGCTGGCGGGGTGGATCACCAGCGTCTTGGCGTCGCCGACATTGGCGAGATGGCTGATCAGCTTCAGGGACTCGATGAACTTCTTGCCGGCGGCGCGGCCGCCCTTGATGCCGAAAGAGATGATCGAGCCGGCACCGCGCGGCAGCAGCTTCTTGGCGAGCGCGTGATCCGGATGGCTCTCCAGCGAGGGATGCAGCACCCACTCGACCGCCTTGTTCGTGGCGAGGGCGTCCAGCATCTTGTGAGTGTTGCTGACATGGCGATCCATGCGGACGCCGAGCGTCTCGATACCCTGCAACAGCTGGAATGCGTTGGTCGGCGACAGGCAGGCGCCGAAATCGCGCAGCCCCTCGGTGCGGGCGCGCATGATGAAGGCGGCCTTGCCGAACTGCTCGTCGAAGACGATGCCGTGGTAGCCGGCATAGGGCTCGGTGAGTTGCGGGAATTTGCCGGATGCGCGCCAGTCAAACCGGCCGCCGTCGACGATCACGCCGCCGATCGCAATCCCGTGGCCGCCCATCCACTTGGTCGCCGAGTTCATCGTGATGTCGGCGCCGAGCTCGATCGGCTGGCTAAGGTAGGGTGTCGCGAAGGTGTTGTCGATCAACAGCGGGATCTTCGCGTCATGCGCGATCTGCGCCACCGCGGGGATATCGAGCACCTCGAGGCCGGGATTGCCGATGGTCTCGCCGATCACGAGCCGCGTGTTCGGCCTGATCGCGGCACGGAACTCGTCGAGCGCGCGTGGCTTGACGAAGGTCGTGGTGATGCCGAACCGCGGCAGCGTGTGCGCCAGCAGGTTGATGGTGCCGCCATAGAGCGAGGCGGAGGCGACGATATGGTCGCCGGCATTGAGCAAGGTTGCGATCGCCAGATGCAGCGCGGCCATGCCGCTCGCGGTGCAGATCGCGCCGACGCCGCATTCGAGGGCGGCAATGCGTTCCTCCAGCACCGCGGTCGTCGGGTTCGAAATGCGCGTATAGATATGGCCTGCGCGTTCCAGGTTGAACAGCGCCGCGGCATGGTCGGCGTCCTGGAACACGTAGGACGTGGTCTGATAGATCGGAACCGCGCGTGCGCCGGTCGCCGGATCGGGGCGCTGACCGGCGTGCAGGCTCAGGGTTTCGAAGGCAGGCGGCTTGGGTGCGGGCATGCGAAGCTCGTCAGGTCAGTCGATGGAAAATGTGAGTCCGAAGATTTAGACGTGAACCGCGGTGCGAACCCGGCCGACATTGCCGAACACCCGCAGATAGCGCTCGACTTCCGAGGGGATGCCGGTCGCCTTCTCCGGATTGTCAGACAGTTTCACGGCCGGCCGGCCGTCGACCGACGTCACCTTGCAGACGATCGAGATCGGATCGAGCTCCGCCGTGCCATCAGGCGCGCAACCGACGAAATCATTGGTGAGGTTGGTGCCCCAGCCGAAGCTGACGCGGACGCGGCCCTTGAAGTGATGGAACGTCTCCTCGATCGAGCCGACATCCATCGCGTCGGAAAACACCAAGAGCTTCTCCTTGGGATCGCGGCCCTTCTGCTTCCACCATTTGATGATGTCTTCGCCGGCGGTGATCGGCGGCGCGCTGTCGGGACGAAACCCGGTCCAGTCGGCGACCCAGTCCGGCGCGTCGCGCAGGAACGGCTTGGTGCCGAACGCATCGGGCAGCGCGATCAGGAGGTTGCCGCCATAGGCGTGACGCCACTGGTCGAGGATGTGGTAGGGCGCCCAGCGCAGCTCCTCGTCGTCATTGGCGAGCGCGGCGGCGACCATCGGCAGCTCATGCGCGTTGGTGCCGATTGCTTCGAGGTCGTTGTCCATCGCGAGCAGCACGTTGGATGTCCCGGTGAAGGACGAACCGAGGCCTTCCTTCACTGCCTCGACGCACCAGCGCTGCCACAGGAAGCCGTGGCGGCGGCGGGTGCCGAAATCGGACAGCCGCAATCCATCCAGCTTGCGCAGCCGCTCGACCTTGGCCCACAGCTTGGCCTTGGCGCGGGCGTAGAGCACGTCGAGCGCGAAGCGGCCATAGGTCTTGGTCGCCGCGCGCGAGCGCAGCTCGTTGAGGATCGCAAGCGCCGGGATCTCCCACATCGTGGTGTGGGTCCAAGGTCCGTGGAAATGCAGCTCATACTGGCCGTCGACCTTGTGCAGCTCGTATTCGGGCAGCCGGAAGGTGGAGAGCCAGTTGATGAAATCGGGCGAGAACATCTGGGTCTTGCCGTAGAACGTGTTACCGGCGAGCCAGATCAGTTCCTTCTTGCTGAAGCGGATGGTGCGGGCGTGGTCGAGCTGGGCGCGCAACTCGCCTTCGTCGATGACCTCGGCGAGCTTGATATGGGTCGAGCGGTTGATCACCGAAAAGGTCGTGCGCGTGTCCGGATAGGATTCCCGGATCATCTGCTGCATCAACAGCTTGTAGAAATCGGTGTCGAGCAGGCTGCGGACGATCGGGTCGAGCCGCCAGCCGTGGTTGTAGGTCCGGGTCGCGATATCTGTCACGGTCATGCGGGAACTGTAGCCTGCCGAATGGCGCCCGCCCAGTGGGTATCGGGCGGAACATGGCAGGTCAGCGCGCTATGGTCTGCCGTATACGGCCGACCGTGGCGGCGACATCGGTCCAGGCCGGCCTGGCGGGGGCGAACTGGCGTCGCAGGAAGCCGACAAGCTCCGCAACCTGACCGTCGCTCATGCTGTCCCGGAACGCGGGCATATAGCCGAGGTCGGTCACGGCCGGCTTGGCGATGCCGTGCAGGATCACCTGAATGAGATTGTCAGGAACGTCGCTGTGCAGATTGCTGTTCAGCGCCAGCGATGGCCGGCTGCCGAACAGCGGCGGGCCACCGGCCTCGTGGCAGACGGCGCAGGCGCCCTGATAGATCCGCGCGCCGGTTGAGGCGGCGGTGGTGACGGCAGTACCGGCCTCCAGCTGGGCCGCAAGCACATCGTGGGCCGGCCGGTCGGCGGTCTCGTTGAACGAGGCGAGGTAGACCGCCATCGCGCGGATGTCCTGATCGGGCAGCGCGGCAAGTTCCTGCACGACCGGCGCCATCGGCCCGGCGGCGACGCCGTGCAGGCGCGACTCGCCGGTGCGCAGATAGGCGTAGAGCTCGTCCTCGCTCCAGGGGATCGGGGCCTTCGACAGCGAGGTCAGCGCCGGCGCCTCCCAGCCCTCGGCGAAGCCGCCGGCGAGATAGGCGTTCTGCCGTTCCGCGCCGAGCGCATTGCGCGGCGAGTGACAGGCGCTGCAATGGCCGAGACCCTCGACCAGATAGGCGCCGCGATTCCAGGTCGCCGACTTCGATGGATCGGGTTGGAACGTTCGCGGCTGATGGAACAGCGCATTCCATCCGGCGAGCAGCGGCCGCAGGTTGAACGGAAAGGCGAGCGTGTTCGCCGGCGTCTCGGTGCGCACCGGCGCCTGCGCCATCAGATAGGCGTAGAGCGCCTGGAGGTCGGCATCATTGGTCCTGGCGAAATGCGTGTAGGGGAATGCCGGGTAGAGATGACGCCCGTCGCGATGAATGCCGTCGCGCATCGCGCGCTCGAACGCGGGATAGGACCAGGCGCCGATGCCGGTGTCGACATCGGGCGTGATGTTGGTCGTATAGATGGTGCCGAACGGCGTCTCGAGCGGCCGGCCGCCGGCATTCGCGAGGCCATGCTCCGCGGTGTGGCAGACGGCACAGGCGCCGAGCGCCGCAAGCTCCTTGCCGCGCGCGATGGTGGCCGCAGAATAGACCGAGGCATCGGGCCGTGCGATCGGCGCGATCGCGCGCCAGGGCAGGACGGCCGCGCCGATGCCGATCGCGGCGGCGCAGAGTGCGGCGATGCCGGCGAGCGCGCCGCCGCGCCTTGCCAACGGATTTTGCCATCGGTTGAGATTGACCGGTTGCGCGGGCGGCGGCAGCGATGCAGGCACCGTGGGCTGCTCGCCATGCAATCCCTTCAGGATGCGCTCCGGCGTGAACGGCAACTCGCGGAAGCGGACGCCGGTGGCATCATAGATCGCGTTGGCGATCGCGGCGGCGCTCGGCACCGAGGCGGATTCGCCGACACCGAGCGGCGGCTGGTCCTGCCGCGGCAGCATCAGCACATCGATCTTGGGCAGTTCGGGAAATTTGATGATGGGGTAGGCGCCCCATTCCCGCGCCGTCACCGCGCCGCGCTCGAAGGAGACTTCCTCCATCAGCGCGCGGCTGGTCGACTGGATGACATTGCCTTCGATCTGGTGCCGCACGCCCTCGGGATTGATCATCAATCCGGAATCCTGGCCGGCGACCACCCGCGTCACGCTGACGTCGCCGGTCGCCTTGTTGACCGCAACGTCGGCGATCCAGGCCGACCATGCCGCGCCGTAGCCCGGAAACTTGCTGTGCACGTAGAGCGCATAAGCGAAGCCACGGCCGCGCACGACATCGCCGTCGGCCTCGGGCTCTTTCCACACCGGGCGCGGCGTCCAGCCGGCGCGTTCGGCGACCGCATTGACGAGATCGACCGCGCGTTTGTCCTTCAGGTAGCGCAGCCGGTATTCGATCGGATCGACCTCGGCCTCTGCCGCAAGTTCATCGATATAGGATTCATGCGCGAATGTATTGGGCAGCGCGGAGACGCCGCGAAACCAGGACGCGCGCACGATCGGCGGCATGTCGTTGGCGACGACGCGCATGTTCTCATAGTCGTAGGGCGGGATCGCGGTGCGGTCGCCCATCTCGAACACGGCAGGCGTCGGCGCAATACGCCCGGTGAGCAATAGCGCCAGCGTCGGCGCTCCGTTCGAGGGATAACGCGTCGAGAAATCGTAACCGGCGACGCTGCCGTCGGCATTGAGCCCGCCATTGACGTCCATCAGCTGGGCGGTGCCCTTTGGCTCCCAAGCATGCTCCTGCTCGCGGGTGAGCTGCACCCGCACCGGGCGGCCGACCGCGCGCGACAGCAGCAGCGCATCGGCGGAGACGTCGTCGGCGCAGTTGCGGCCGTAGCAGCCGGCCGCCTCCATCCGGATCACGTCGATCTCGGATTCCGGACGCTGGACCAAGAGTGCGAGATCGCCGCGCAGGATGTGCGGGTTCTGCGTACCGGACCAGACCCGGACCGTACCGTCTGTGTAGTCGGCAACAGCGCAAGATGGGCCGATCGAACCGTGCATCTGGTAGGGCCAAACGTAAGTCCGTCGCATCGGCTTGGCTGCCGCCTTGATCGCGGCATCGACGTCGCCCTGGTCGATCAGCTGGCGCGGCGTCGACGGATTGGCGCGCAGCGCCTGCTCGATATCGGAGAGATCGGTCAGATCAGGTCCCGGCTTCCAGGTCACCTTGAGCTGCGCGGCGGCCTTGATCGCATTCTCCTCGCGCTCGGTGACGACGCCGACGAAATCGCCGACCCGCACCACCGCGACGAGGCCGGGGATATCGCGCACCGAAGCCTCATCGACCGCGATCAGGCTGGTGCCGACGAACGGGCCGGCATCGACGCCGGCATAGGGCGGGCGGACGACGCGGCCGTGCAGCATGCCGGGCACACGCACATCGTGGACATAGACCAGCTCGCCGGTGGCCTTCGCCGGCAGGTCGACGCGCGGCACCGACTTGCCGACCACGGAGTAGGCGCTCACGGCCTTGACCGGAACCTCGTCGGCGAGGTCGAGCGTGATCGTCTCGTCGGCGATCAGCTCGCCATAGCTGATGCTGCGGTTGTCGTGACCGCGGATCAGGCCGTCCTCGATCGTGAGGTCGCCGGCCGGAAGCTCCAGCCGCTCAGCCGCGCGCGAGAGCAGGAAATGCCGCGCTTGCGCCGCGGCCTTGCGCAACGGAATGGCGGTGATCTGGATGGTCTCGCTCGCGATCGTCGCGCCCTGGTTCGGCACTACGCTGGTGTCGCCGAGGATCACCACCACGCGGGCAAAGGAGACGTCGAGCTCTTCGGCAACGATCTGGCCGAGCGCGGTGCGGATGCCGGTGCCGAGATCGACATGGCCGTTATAGGCGTTGACGGAGCCATCGGCTGTAATGGTGATGAAGGTCTCGAACGCGCCTTCCGCGCCGAGCACTGCGGGACGAACGACCGACAGCAAGCCGCGCATGCGTTGCTCCGGACCCGGCATCAATCGCGTGCCTCGAGCGCGTGGCCGGCGGCCCGCATCGCGGCGCGGATGATCTCGATATGCGCACCGCAGCGGCAGAGATTGTAGCGCAACGCTTCCAGCACGTCGCGCTCGGATGGATTGGGGTTGCGCGTGAGCAGCGCCTTGGTGGTGATGATCATGCCGTTGAGGCAGTAGCCACACTGTGCGGCTTGTTCTCGGATGAAGGCATCCTGCACCGGATCAGGATGTTCGCGGCTTCCGAGCCCTTCGAGCGTGACGACGTTGCGTCCCGCGCAGCCTTCGATCGGGATCACACAGGCGCGCGCGGCGACGCCGTCGATCAGCACCGCGCAGGCGCCGCACTCGCCGAGCCCGCAGCCATATTTCGGTCCGTTCAATGCGAGATCGTTGCGCAGCACGTAAAGCAATGCGGTGTCGGGAGCAGCGTCGACATCATGATTCCTGCCGTTCACGGTCAGGCGCATTGCCCCGGTTCTCCCCTGATGTTTGCGCTGCAACGTCAGCGTCAAATCGAAGTCGAGGATAACGTTTGTGTACAAACGTGCAAGCGGCGGCATGCCGCGCTGCAGCGAGTGCACGCTTTATGAACAGGGTGCGCAAGCGAATGGCAGCTTTTGATTGCAAAGGCCGCTTGACAGGTCCGGGGCTCGCGCGCAGGATCATTCGTATACGAACGATAAACACCGGAGGCGGAAGCGCAGTATGATCGACCGCCGCCACAAGTCCAGGCCTGGTCACGATGGCTGACACAATGACCGTCGCCGCCGGCGACAAGATCCGCTGCGATGCCTGTCCGGTGATGTGCTACATCAAGCCGGGCGCGGCTGGCGCCTGCGACCGTTATGCCAATCATGACGGCATGCTGGTGCGAGTCGATCCGCATGTCGTGCTTGAGCGTACCGTCTCGCATGGCGGCAAGCTGGTGCCGTTTCAGGTCAGCGGCGACTGGGACGGCAAGATCGTCCGCCAGCCCGATCTCTTCGTCACCGCGATCGGCGCCGGAACCACCTATCCGGATTACAAGCCGGCGCCGTTCATCGTGTCGTCGGAGGTCGACGGCATCGACATGGTCACCGTGGTGACCGAGGGCATTTTCTCCTATTGCGGCGTCAAGGTGAAGATCGACACCGACCGCTATCTCGGTCCCGAAACCGCGATCGTGCGCGCCGACGGCGAGGCGGTCGGTCATGTCACGACCAGCGAATATGGCTCGCAGATGCTCTCGCTTGGCGGCGTGCATCATCTGACCGGAGGCTCCAAGAAGGAAGGCCGCGTCACCTGCGACACGCTGATGGATCTCTCCAATTGCAAGGCGGTGGAGTTGATCATCGACGGCGGCGCCAGTGTGGTGGTGCAGGCGGGCAAGCCGCCGATCGTCAACGGCGTGGCGGAAGAACGCATGCGGGTCGGCTGCGGCTCGGCGACCATCGGCATGTTCGCCAAGCAGTGGCACGGCAAGGTCGATGAGGTCGTGGTGGTCGACGACCACATCACCGGCGTGCTCAGTGAGCACCAGGCCGGCAAGCTGCTCGACATCGCCGATACCGGCATCAAGATGAAGGGCAGGCGCTCGACGCCCGGCCGCTATTTCCAGGTCGCCGATCCCGGCACCGGATGGGGCGGCACCAATATCTCCGATCCGCTGTCGATCCTCGGCCCGTTCAATGCCAGGGAGGCGCGGCCCGGGCTGACCATGCTGATGGTTTCGACCACCGGCGAGCATGCGTCGTACTACGTGCTCGACGAGGCGTTGAAGCCGATCGAGACCGAGATGCCGGCCGACCTCAGGTTTTCCGTCGAACGCATCCAGGAGAATTGCGAGCCGGCGCTGTCGACCGTGCTGTTCATCGGCGGTGCCGGCGGCTCGCTGCGCGCCGGCGTCACCGATAATCCGGTGCGGCTGACGCGCTCGGTCAAGGATGCGCTGACGCGCGTCACCAGCGGCGGCGCGCCGGTCTATGTCTGGCCCGGCGGCGGCATCACCTTCATGGTCGACGTCACGCAGATGCCCGCCGGCGCCTTCGGCTACGTGCCGACGCCGGCGCTGGTTGCGCCGATCGAGTTCACGATGAAGCTGTCGGATTACGCGGCGCTGGGCGGCCATATGGATTATGTCCGGCCGCTGTCGTCGCTGCGCGACAGCGCCGAGATCAAGCCGATGCCCTATCTGCCCGGGCGGCGTGCATGACGCGGCTCCCGCAAATCGCGCTTCTTCCTGACGGCAAGCGGCTGCATTTGCAGGATGGCCCGATTGATCTGGTCATCGAAGCCAAGGGCGGGGATGCGGATGTTCGATCCGCCTATCTGGCGGCGGCGGATCGCTTCACCGGACTGCTCGACGAGCTCTGCACGGAACTCGCCGAACTGCGCACCGCCGCCAATCCCGGTCGCTGCTCGCTGAAGGGCGTGGTCGCACGGCGCATGCATGCGGCGGTCGCGCCGTTTGCCGCCGACTGCTTCATCACGCCGATGGCGGCGGTCGCGGGCTCGGTTGCCGAGGAAATCCTCGGTACGATGCTGCGCACAGCGATGCTCGACCGCGCCTATGTCAACAATGGCGGCGATATCGCGCTGCATCTCGCAGACGGCGAACAGTTCACCGTCGGCTTGATGGACCGCCCGGACCGTCACGGCGTGATGCAGGCCATGACCATTGATGCAGACATGCCGGCCCGCGGGATCGCGACCAGCGGCCGCCACGGCCGCAGCTTCTCGCTCGGCATTGCCGATGCCGTCACCGTGCTGGCGCGGACGGCGTCGCAGGCCGATGCAGCCGCGACCGTGATCGCCAATGCGGTCGATTTACCCGGGCATCCTGCGATCCTGCGCGTTCCGGCCAACGAATTGCAGCCCGACAGCGACCTCGGCGAACGGCTGGTGACGCGCGACGTCGGGCCGCTGACGGACCACGAAATCGAGCAGGCGCTCGAGGCGGGTGCGGCGCGGGCGCGGATGCTCCTGACGTCGGGATTGATCGAGGGCGCAGCATTGCGTCTACTGGGCGAGACGCGGCTTGTTGGTGCAACTGGGAACGGGGCGCCGGCGTCGCATGGGTTTCAGGAACGAACGATAGAACACATGCCGCGGGCATGACCGGGAGCGAGGCAAGATGAGCGCCGTCATTCGCAAGATCGTCACCGTGGTCGAGGAGACCCATCTGGAGATGGGCAAGACCATTGCACCGCCGACCCGGCGTGCCGCCGCCATCGCCGTGATCGAGAATCCGTTTGCCGGCCGCTATGTCGAAGACCTCACGCCATTGATCGCGATTGGCGAGGAACTGGGCGACTTGCTCTCGAAGCGGGCGGTCGCCGCGCTCGGCATCGACGGCGCCAAGGCGCACAGCTACGGCAAGGCCGCGGCGGTCGGCGAGAATGGCGAGCTCGAGCACGCAGCCGCGATCCTGCATCCCAAGATGGGCGCACCGGTGCGCAAGGTGCTCTCGAAGGGGGCGGCGCTGATACCGTCGTCGAAGAAGCGCTCCGGCCCCGGCACCACGCTCGACATTCCGCTTGGGCACAAGGACGCAGCCTTCGTGCGCAGCCATTTCGACGGCATGGAAGTGCAGATCAACGACGCGCCGCGCGCCAACGAGATCATGGTCGCGGTCGCGGTGACCGACAGCGGCCGGCCGCTGCCGCGCGTCGGCGGCTTGACGGTTGATGAGATCAAGGGCGAAGACGGATTGCGATAATCTCTTTGAAGAAAAACTGGAGGATGGGATGCGTGGTTATTTCGTAGGGGCGGGATTGGCGATCGCGGTCGTGACCATGGCAACGAGCGCCATGACGACGCAGGCGGTGGCGCAGAGCGAGATCAAGATCGGCGAGATCAACTCCTATTCGCTGCTGCCGGCGTTCACCGAGCCCTATCGCAAGGGCTGGCAGCTCGCGGTGGAGGAGATCAACGCGGCCGGCGGCATCAACGGCAAGAAGCTCGTCGTCATTTCCAAGGATGACGGCGGCAAGCCCGCGGATGCGCAGACCGCGGCCAACGAACTGGTGTCGAGCGAGAACGTTGCAATGCTGACGGGGACGTTCCTGTCGAACATCGGCCTCGCCGTCAGCGACTTCGCCAACCAGAAGAAGGTGTTTTTCCTCGCGGCCGAGCCTTTGACCGACGCGATCACGTGGTCGAAGGGCAATCGCTATACCTTCCGCCTGCGTCCGTCGAACTACATGCAGGCGGCAATGCTGGTGGAGGAAGCCGCAAAGCTTCCGGCAAAGCGCTGGGCGACGATCGCGCCGAACTATGAGTACGGCCAGTCGGCGGTCGCGGTGTTCAAGAAGCTGATGTCGGAGAAGCGGCCCGACATCCAGTGGGTCGACGAGCAGTGGCCGCCGCAGGGCAAGATCGACGCCGGCCCGGTGGTGCAGGCGGTTGCCGCCGCGAACCCGGAGGCAATCCTCAACGTCACCTTCGGCGCCGACCTCGTCAAGCTCGTGCGCGAGGGCAACACCCGTGGCCTGTTCAAGGGCCGCACGGTGGTGAGCTTCCTGACCGGCGAGCCCGAATATCTCGACCCGCTCGGCGCGGAGACGCCGGTCGGCTGGATCGTCACCGGCTATCCCTGGTACTCGATCAAGACGCCGGAGCATGAGGCGTTCCTGAAGGCCTACCAGACCAAGTACAACGACTATCCGCGGCTCGGCTCGATCGTCGGCTACCAGACCATCAAGGCGGCGGCGGCAATCCTCGCCAAGGCCGGCTCCACCGATCCGGAGAAGCTGATCGCGGCAGCGGAAGGCATCTCGATGTCGTCGCCGTTCGGCGAGATCACCTTCCGCAAGATCGATCACCAGTCGACACTCGGCGCCTTCACCGGCAAGACCGCGCTGAAGGACGGCAAGGGCATCATGGTCGATACCGCCTATCGCAAGGGCTCGGACTATCTGCCCAGCGATGCCGAGATCGAAAAGATGCGGCCGAAGGATTGAGGCTGCTCTGCCTGCGTAGGGTGGGTTAGCCGAAGGCGTAACCCACCACCTTGCTTAGGCGGACCGACGGCGGGTTACGCTTGCGCTAACCCGCCCTACGAGTGACGCACATGATCTCCAACGCGGACCGCCCATGGCTTTCTATGTCGTCCAGTTCCTGACCGGTCTTGCCAGCGCGGCGTCGCTGTTCCTGGTCGCTTCGGGCCTGTCGATCATCTTCGGCGTGACGCGGATCGTGAATTTCGCGCACGGCTCCTTCTACATGCTCGGCGCCTATGTCGCGTTCACGCTGACTGAGCGCTTCGCGGGCGCGTTCGGCTTCTGGGGCGGTATCGTCATTGCCGCGCTCGTCGTCGCCGCGATCGGTGTGCTGGTCGAGATGGTGCTGCTGCGCCGGATCTACCATTCGCCGGAGCTGTTCCAGTTGCTGGCGACCTTCGGTCTCACGCTGATGGTCGAGGACCTCGTGGGCTGTTCCAGTTGCTGGCGACCTTCGGTCTCACGCTGATGGTCGAGGACCTCGTGGTGCTGATCTGGGGCCCGGATGATCTGGTCGGGCGCCGCGCGCCGGGCTTCAAGGGCGCGATCGATTTCTTCGGCCAGAATATCCCGAGCTACGATCTGTTCCTGATCGTGCTCGGGCCGGTCGTGCTCGGCGTGCTCTGGCTGTTGTTCCAGCGCACCCGCTGGGGCGTGCTGGTGCGCGCGGCGACGCAGGACCGCGACATGGTCGCCGCGCTCGGCGTCAATCAGAAATGGCTGTTCACCAGCGTATTCGCGCTCGGTGTCTTCCTCGCCGCGCTCGGCGGCGCGTTGCAGATTCCGCGCGACGCGGTCAACCACGCGATGGACCTGCGCGTCATCGTCGAGGTTTTCGTCGTGGTGGTGATCGGCGGGCTCGGCAGCATCATCGGCGCCTTCGTCGCGGCGGTGCTGGTGTCGGAGCTCAATGCTTTCGGCATCCTGATCTTCCCCAAGATCTCCATCATCTTGGTGTTCCTGGTGATGGCGGTGGTGCTGATCGTTCGTCCCTGGGGCCTGTTCGGCAAGCCCGAGGCGCCGGCGCGGCGCACACCGGGTCTCACCGTCAATCCGTGGCGACCGCTGACCACGAATGAACGGCTTGCCGCGATCGCCGTGCTGATCGTCGCCGCCGCGCTACCGCTCGTCGCCGGCAATTACGTGCTCACCGTCGGCTCCGAGATCGCGATCTTCGTGATCTTCGCGATCAGCCTGCACTTCCTGATGTCGGTCGGCGGGCTCGCCTCGTTCGGCCACGCCGCCTATTTCGGCCTCGGCGCCTACGGCGTGGCGCTGCTCGCCAAGATGGCGGGCTTGCCGATGATCGCATGCCTGTTGCTCGGGCCGCTGTTGGGCCTGATGGGGGCCGCCGTGTTCGGCTTCTTCGCGGTGCAGCTCTCGGGCGTCTATTTCGCGATGCTGACCTTGGCCTTTGCCCAGATCGTCTGGTCGATCGCGTTCCAGTGGGTGTCGGTCACCGGAGGCGACAATGGTATCCTCGGGGTCTGGCCGGAGAAATGGGCCGCGAGCCCGTCGCATTTCTACTGGCTGTCGCTCGGCATCGCCGCGCTCGCGGTCGTGATCCTGCGCATCATCGTGTTCTCGCCGTTCGGCTTCGCGCTGCGCGCGACACGCGATTCTCCGCTGCGTAGCGAAGCGATCGGCATCAATGGCAAGCGAATCCAGTGGACCGCCTTCGTGATCGCGGGCACGGTCGCAGGCCTCGCCGGTGCGCTGTTCGCCTATCTCAAGGGCAGCGTCTTCCCGGACAATATGGGCATCTCGCTGTCGGTCGACGCGCTGGTCATGGTGCTGCTCGGCGGCGTCGAGACGGTGTCGGGCGCGGTGGTCGGCGCCATCGTCTACAAGGCGCTCAACATCTGGCTGGTCAGCCAGACCGACTGGTCGAAGCTCGTGCTCGGCGGCTTCGTCGTGCTGATCGTGGTTGCGTTCCCGAAGGGCATCGTCGGCACGCTGGAAGCTTTCTTGTACCGCCGGCGCAAATCGTCTTCGTCGGCGTCGCCCTTGCTCACCTCCCGCATCGAGACCGCCGAATGAGCATGGTCCCCACATTGCTGTCGGTCGAAGGCCTGACCAAATCCTATGGCGGCGTGCACGCCGTGCGCGGCGTATCGTTCGAGCTGCGCGCCGGCGAGATCCTGGCGCTGATCGGACCGAACGGTGCCGGCAAGAGCACCTGCTTCGACATGCTCAACGGCCAGAACGTTCCCGACAGCGGCCGCATCCGCGTGCTGGGCGCCGAGACCACCGGCAAGAAGCCGCGCGTGGTCTGGCGCATGGGCGTCGGGCGTACCTTCCAGATCGCCGCGACGTTCCCGACCATGACGGTGCGTGAGAACGTGCAGGTCGCGTTGGTCTCGCATGGTGGAGAGCTGTTCAATCTGTGGGCTGCGACCGCGCGTCACGCCCGCGACGAAGCCGGACGGCTGCTCGATCTGGTCGGCATGGGCGCCTATGCGGAACGGCCCTGCGGCGAGCTCGCCTATGGCGACGTCAAGCGGCTGGAGCTTGCGATCGCGCTCGCCAACCAGCCGAAGCTGCTGCTGATGGACGAGCCGACTGCCGGCATGGCGCCGCGCGAGCGCGTCGAGCTGATGCGGCTCACCGCCCGGATCGCGCGCGAGCAGTCGATCGGCGTGCTGTTCACCGAGCACGACATGGACGTGGTGTTCGAGCATGCCGACCGCATCCTGGTGCTGAACCGCGGCAGCCTGATCGCCGAAGGCTCGCCCGAGGAGGTTCGCGGCAATGCCCAGGTGCGCGCGATCTATCTCGGCGAAGGTCTGGTCTACGACGCAAGGCACCGCGAGGGAGCATCGGCATGAAGCTCACGGTGAAGGACCTCAACAGTTTCTACGGCCCGGCGCATATCCTGTTCGATATCGCGCTCGAGGTCGGCGAGGGCGAGGTGGTCGCGTTGCTCGGCCGCAACGGCGCCGGCAAGTCGACTACGTTTCGCTCCATCGTCGGCCTGGTCGAGAACCGCTCCGGCCGCGTCATGTTCGAGGGCAGGGACGTCTCCGATCTGCCGACGCATGCGATCGTGCGCGGCGGGCTCGGCTACGTGCCGGAGGAGCGGCGCATCTTCACCGATCTGACGGTCGAGGAGAATCTCGAGGTCGGCCGCCAACCGAAGCGGCCGGGCGCGCCGCAATGGGACCGCGAGAAACTGTTCAAGCTGTTTCCCAATCTCGGCGAGATGCGCGGCCGACCCGGCGGGCGCATGAGCGGCGGCGAGCAGCAGATGCTGACGATCGCGCGCACGCTGATGGGCAATCCGTCGCTGGTGCTGCTCGATGAACCGTCGGAGGGCCTGTCGCCCAAGATCGTCGAGCAGATGGTCGACGCGATCCTGGCGATGAAGCAAGAGGGCGTCAGCATCGTCGTTTCGGAGCAAAACCTGCATTTCGCCCGGCTGATCTCCGATCGCGCCTACATCATCGAGCGTGGCCGGATTTGTTTTGGCGGCACCATGGCCGAGCTTGATGCGCGTCCGGACATCCGCGATGCGCATCTGTCGCTTTAAGGGCGGAGGTTGAGACGATGGCGCGCAGTGCTGCACCGAAGCGAAGCGTGAAGGCCGCGAAGCCGGGCTATGTGCTGGATGAACAGATCGGCTTCATCCTGCGCCAGGTGTCGCAGCGCCATGCCGTGATCTTCGCCCGCGAGATCGGCATCAGCCTGACGCCGACGCAATGGGCCGCGCTGTCGAAGCTGTCGGAGGTCGGCGCGTGCTCGCAGAACCAGCTCGGACGGCTGACCTCGATGGATGTCGCGACCATCAAGGGCGTGATCGATCGCCTGACCGCGCGCGGCCTGACCGAGACAGCGCCCGATCCCAATGACGGCCGCCGGCTGCTGGTGAGTCTCACGCGCGCCGGCCAGCAGATGGCCGACAAGGCCGCGCCGAATGCGCTCGTCATCTCCAGGGAAACGCTGGCGCCGCTTGACGCCAAGGAGCGCGAGACGTTGATCGCGCTGCTGGGCAGGCTGCGGTGACGAGGAACTTCTCACCGTCACCCTGAGGAGGTCGCGAAGCGACCGTCTCGAAGGGTGGCGGCCCCGCTGCCCGTCAAGGGCCGTGCATCCTTCGAGGCACGCTTGCGCGTGCACCTCAGGCTGACGGGTCGTCCATCGCCCGCCTACTTCGCCACGATCTCCGGTATCTTGCCCGCCGGCGGGGTGTTGCGGCTGCGCTGGGTGCGGACGATGCCATCGATGATGGTCATGCCGATGCCCGGGAGATCGCCGAGCTGAACGCTCTCCAGGATGTTCTTGCCCGGCGAATGCTGCGCCCTGTCCATCAGCACGAAGTCCGCGGAGCGGCCGACCTCGATCAGGCCGCAATCGAGCTCGCGCATCCGCGCGGTGTTGCCGGTCGCAAGGCAGAACGCCAGCTCTGCCGGCAGCTCGCCGAGCGAGGACAGCAGCGAGACCATCCGCAAAATGCCGAGCGGCTGCACGCCGGAGCCGGCCGGCGCATCGGTGCCGAGGATGACGCGGTGCAGATCGCCCATCTCGCGCGCGGTGCGCAGAGTGAACAGCGCCGAGCGCTCATTGCCGTTGTGCACCAGCTCCAGCCCGCGCTTGCAGCCCTCGCAGATGCAGCGGATCTGGTCGTCGGGCAGCGCGGTGTGACCGCCATTGATGTGGCCGACCACGTCGGTGTCCGCTTCCAGCACCACGTCCTTGTCGATCAGGCCGGAGCCCGGGATCGACGGGCCACCGGTGTGGATCGTGCTCTGGATGCCGTATTTGCGCGCCCAGCCGACCATCTTGCGCGCCGTCGGCCCGTCCTTGACGCCGCCGAGCCCGACCTCGCCGAGCAGCTTGACGCCGGCGGCGGCCATTTCCTTGAAATCGTCCTCCACCATCTCGCACTCGATCACGGGCGCGCCGGCATGCACCTTTACGCCGCCGGGCCGCAGCGTCCAGAATGCGCGCTGCGCGAAGATCGCCATCGCCTTCACGCCGACCACGTCGCGCGGTCGTCCGGGCATGTGCACTTCGCCGGCGGAGATCATGGTGGTAACGCCGCCATGCAGATAGCTGTCGATCCAGTTGATCTGGTTCTGCCGCGGCGTCCAGTCGCCGGCGACCGGATGGACGTGGCTGTCGATCAGGCCGGGCGCGACCGTCGTTCCCATGGCATCGACGATCGTGGTGGCGCCTTCGGTGTCGACATCCTTGAGACGGCCGATCGCTGATATCTTGCCGTTCTCGGCGACGATGGTATCGGCGTCCAGGATCGGCTTCTCCAAAGCCCCCGACAGCAAGAGCCCGATATTGCGGATCACCAGCTTGCTGGGGCCGGTGGCCTGGGGCGCGTCGTGAGCCATGGGTGTTTTCCTTCCGTTTCTTCCGAAATTGCCCGGGAATTTGAGCGCGGCTTGACTTCTGGATCAAGCCGGATTATTCATTTGTATACGAATGATCGTATACAAACGGTCGAGCCGGTCAACGGGGTTCGAGTCCTCCGCCGCGGCACACATCAAGGGTTGGTGCGATGAGCAATTTCAACCAGGAAAGCGTCCTCAGCGTCCACCATTGGACCGACACGCTGTTCTCCTTCAAGACCACGCGCAATCCGTCGTTCCGCTTCCGCAATGGCGAGTTCACCATGATCGGGCTCAAGGTCGGCGAGAAGCCGCTGCTGCGCGCCTACAGCGTCGCCAGCGCGAACTACGAGGACACCCTCGAATTCTTCTCGATCAAGGTTCCGGACGGCCCGCTGACCTCGCGGCTCCAGCACCTCAAGCAAGGCGACGAGATCATCGTCAGCCGCAAGGCCACCGGCACGCTGGTCATCGACAACCTCGAGGACGGCCGCAACCTCTATCTGGTCGGCACCGGCACCGGCCTTGCGCCGTTCCTCAGCGTGATCAAGGACCCCGAGACCTACGACCGCTTCGAGAAGGTCGTGCTGCTGCATGGCTGCCGCCACGTCAAGGAGCTCGCTTATGGCGAGATGATCACCGAGCATCTGCCGCAGGACGAACTGATCGGCGATCTGGTGCGCGACCAGCTGATCTATTACCCGACCGTGACGCGCGATCCGTTCCGCAACCGCGGCCGCATCACCGACCTCATCACCTCGGGCAAGCTGTTCGCCGATATCGGCCTGCCGGCGCTCGATGCCGCGCATGACCGGGTCATGATCTGCGGCTCGCCGGCGCTGGTCGCCGACACCCGCACGCTGCTGAACGGCCGCGGCTTCGTCGAGGGCAATCACGGTGAACCCGCCCAGTTCGTGGTCGAGAAGGCGTTCGCCGAGCGCTGATCTTCGCGGTGGCAACCAGCCCCGTCATTGCGAAGCGTTCGCGGCAGAATAGCGAACGCAATTCTGCCGCCGAAGCGACGAAGCAGTCCATCTTCCGGTACAGCCGGGAGCAATGGATTGCTTCGCGTCGTTTGCGATCACGTGGATTGAGCTAAGGCCTGACCGCCGGCGTCTCGATCGGCATGCCGCGCGCCCGCGTCATCAGATAGAGTTCGAGCTCGACCAGCTCGGGCGAGCCGTAGTCATAGGCCTGCGCCCGGATGCCGGTGATGCAGGCGCGCAGCCGGCGCTGCAACGATCCCAGCGACTGCCATTCCAGCCGATACAGCGGATAGCCGGTCGGCTGTCCTTGCGTGATCGCGCTGCCCGCAAGCTTCTTGTTCCAATTGTCGTCGTGGCAGTTGGCGCAGCTGAGATTGAGCTGGCCCTGCCGCTGCATGAACAGCGCGTGGCCCTTCTCGACGAAAGGCGCGAGCTCTGGATCGTCGCCGGCAGCGATCGGCATTCCCCGCGATTGTTGCGCGACGAATGCGGTCAGCGCCAACAGCTCGCGGCTCTCATAGGCGTACGGCGAGGCCTGCTGGTGATTGGCACGACAGAGGTTGATCCGGCCCTCGAGGTCGACCGGCCGTTCCAGCGTCTTCTCGAAAGCGGGATAGTGCGCCGCGACCCCTTTCATGCTGACCCGCGCATCGCTATGGCAGTCGGCACACGCCTTGTCCGCCGTGCCGGCCTTGCGTTTCCACAGCGTCTCGCCGTCGAGCACGAAGAGCATGCCGGGATTGGCGGTGTCCTCGTCCTGCATCGCCTTGGTGTCGGCGCTCATGAAGCTGTAGCCGGAACGGCGCTGGTCCAGCGGAATCTCGGTGGCAAGCGCCGCGCCCGCCATCGCCGTCAGAACTGCGATGCAGGCCGCAATCCTCATTCGACCGCGATCGAAGCCTGCGCGGTCTCCGAAAACCCCTTGTCGCCGATCCACTCGAACTCGAACGTGCCGCTCTCGGTCACGGTGGTGAAGAAGGTGATGAACGGATTGGCGGCGATCGCCGGAAAAAGATCGGCGCGGAACACTTCGGTGCCGTTGAAGCGGCAGGTAAAGCTCGTGATGATGTCGCGCGGCACCACGTCGCCCGACGCGGTGTGTCGATAGCCGGTCTCCATGATGTGCGACATCAGCGTCTTGATCTCGATGACGTCGCCGCGCCTGGCCTTCCTCGGCACATTGATCAGGGCCGACGGCATCAGATCGCCTCCTCGGTGCAGGCAGCGAGCGTCACCACGACGTCTGCGGTCGCCGACCAGAACGTGTCGTCGGACAGCCGCGCGATCGCCGTGACCTTCTGGCTGTCGGCGAGGCGGATCCGGGTCGACACCTGGGCGCGCCCGGCGCCTGGTCGAAGATAGAAATTGCCGATATTCGGCTGCGGGTTCTTCTCGTTGAAGACATGAATGCTCTTCACATATGCGTCCGCGGTCATCGGGCTTTCGACGCTGACCGTCATCGGCACCGTGTTGCCGTTCTCGACCAGCGGCGGGATCTCGAGCTTGACCTTGCCGGTTCGCACATTGGCTTCGCCGACGACGTTGCGGATCGCGGCCGACTGCATGGCGGGCGTCGCGTCCGCGGGGCGCACGATGACCAGCACGGCCGCACCGCCCGTGAGGCAGAGGAACGTTCGCCGGGTGTGGTCCGAATGCGCCATCGCTCAGTCCCGTAGTGTTTCCAGATAGGCCACGATATCCTCGATCTGCTCCGCCGACAGGATCGGCTTGCCGCGCCATGCGGCGCCGACGCGCGTCAGTCCGTCGACACGATAATAGGACGGCATGATCGTTGCCGCATCGAGACGCGATGCATCGACGAGCCGGAGCCGCAACTGTCCCTCCGACCACCGCGCGCCGCTTCCGGAAAGGTTCGGCGCGAGGTCGCCCCGGAACGCCTGCTCGGGAAATGGGCCGCTGTGGCAGAGGATGCAAGTGCTGGAACGCTCGACGATCAGCGCGCGGCCGCGGGTCGCGTCGCCCTTGGTTCCCGTCAGCGAGGCTGGAATGGCATCGCCGATCACGGTGTAGGGCCGTAGCTGTTCGGCGCTGACGGGTGCACAGGCTGCGAATGCAGCCGCTGCGAGCAATGCGACGGGGGAGGGCCTAGCCAAAGGCGTCTCCCGTGATCGCCTTGAACCAGTCGGCCGCCTGATCGGCCTCGCGTTGACGTATCGTGCGGGGCGCGTCGACCGGGCTGGTGGTCACCTCCACCTCGGCGTATTGATCTTGCTTCGGCTGATAGATGCCTTTCAGCGAGAACGCGTAGCCGGGTGCGACCGTGTTGTAGCAGGCGCCATCGAGCCGCGGCGTTTCCGGCGCCTTGCCCGCGAGTGAATTGATGATCGCGGCCGCGCAGGCACGGCCTTGCGCCGCCGCGGCGGAAGCGGATTTCGGAATCCCGCCCGCGATCGCGGCATCGCCGATGACGTGGATATTGGGCACCAGTTTCGAGGCAAAGCTGACCGGATCGATCGGGCACCAGCCGGTGTGATCGGCGGCGCCGGCGATTTCGGCGATGCGGCCGGCGCGTTGCGGCGGGATCACGTTGGCGACCGCGGCGGTGTAATTGCCGAAATCGGTGACGATCTCGTTGGTCGCCGGATTGACCGATGTCACCCGTCCGCCTTGCGACAGCGCGATGCGCTCGATCATGCCAGGATAGAGTTCGCTCCACGCCTTCTCGAACAGCTTCTGCTGAGAGTAAGTGTCCTTGGCGTCGAGCACCAGGATCTTCGATTTCGGCTTCCTCGCCTTCAGGTAATGCGCGATCAGGCTGGCGCGCTCGTAAGGTGCGGGTGGACAGCGCAGCGGCGCGGCCGGCACCGCGATCACGACGAGGCCGCCATCATCCATCGCTTCGAGCTGCCTGCGCAGCAGCATGGTCTGCTCGCCGGCCTTCCAGGCGTGCGGCATCTTCTCGGCGGCGGCCTTGTCATAGCCGGGCAGGGCGTCGAAGTGCAGGTCGATGCCCGGGGCGAGGACGAGCCGGTCGTAGGACAGCGTCGTGCCATCAGCGAGCGCGATGCTGCGCGCCTGTGCGTCGACCTTGGTGGCCGCTTGCGCCGCGATCGTGATGCCGTCAGCCGCAACCTTGTCATAGGTGAACTCTTGTGCGGTGAGTTCGCGCAGGCCAGCGATCACCTCATTGCTGAGCGGGCAGGCAGTGAAAATCGCGTTCGGCTCGATCAGCGTGACCTGGAGTTTTGCATCGAGTCGCCGCAGCGCGCGCGCGCAAGCGGTGCCGCCGAAGCCGCCGCCGATCACGGCGATGCGGGCTGCCGCTTGCGCCAGCGCCGGACGCGCCAGCGCTGCCGCTGCGACGGCAGCGGCGCCACGGATCACATCCCTGCGCGTCTGATGACGCGTGACGGCCATGCGCGACAATCCGGAAAAGGGAAGCGGCGGCCACTCGGACCGCCGCCTCCGGTTTGCTCAGGCGAAGGAGATGTTCTGGTTGCGCAGCGGGAAGGAGCGGATGCGTTTTCCGGTTGCTGCGAAGTAGGCGTTGAGCACCGCCGGCGCAGCGACGCCGATGGTCGGCTCGCCGACGCCGCCCCAGAATCCGCCGCTCGGCACCATCACCGATTCCACCTTCGGCATCTCGTTGATGCGCATCGAGTTGTAGGTGTCGAAATTCGTCTGCTCGATGCGGCCGTCCTTCACGGTGCAGCCGCCGTAGAACAGCGCGCTGAGGCCGTAGACGAACGAGCCCGCGATCTGCCGCTCGACTTGCGCCGGATTGACGACGTAACCCGGATCGGTGGAAGCGACGATGCGATGCACCTTGATCTTGCTGCCGTCGGTCACCGAGATCTCGGCGGCGCCGGCAACATAGCTGCCATAGCCCATCACCTGCGCGATGCCGCGGTAGACGCCCTTTGGTGCCGGCGTGCCCCAGCCGATCTTCTCGGCCACGGCGTTGAGCACGGCGAGATGCTTGGGGTGCCTGCCCATCAGCTTGCGGCGGAATTCGAGCGGGTCCTGGCCGACGGCCTCGGCCAACTCGTCCATGAAGCATTCCATGTAGATCGCGTTGTGATTGACGTTGACGCCGCGCCAGAAGCCCGGCGGGACGTGCGGGTTGCGCATGGCATGCTCGACCAGCAGGTTCGGCACCGAATAGCCGATCGCAGCCTCGCCGGATTGGGCGACGCCCTGGAACGCGGCGGGGTCCATGCCGTTCTGCAATGCTTCCGGACGCACCGAGAACAGGATCGATTGGCCCGACAGCCGGTAGTGCAGCGCGACCAGATTGTTGTCGGCATCAAATGCGCCGGTCAGCTTGCACTGCGTGATCGGGTGATACTTGCCGTGCTGCATGTCCTCTTCGCGCGACCACAGCAGCTTGATCGGCGTGCCCGGCATCTGCTTGGCGATCGCCACCGCCTGCCGGACATAGTCGGTCATGCCGCGTCGGCCGAAGCCGCCGCCGAGCATCAGCTTGTGCACGTCGACCTTGTCCGCCGGTAGCCCGGAAGCTTCGAGCGCCGCCGCGAATGCGGCTTCGCCGTTCTGCGTGCCGCACCACACCTCGCATTTGTCCGGCGTGTAGAGCACGGTGGCGTTCATCGGCTCCATCGTGGCGTGGTTCTGGTAGGGATAGCTGTAGACCGCCTCGACCTTCTTGGCTGCGCTCGCGATCGCTGCCTTGGCATCGCCGTTCTGGTTGCCGACATAGGCCGGCTGCGCATTGTCGAGACCCTCGGCGAGCCACTTCGCGATCGTCTCGCTGGAGACTTTTGCGTTGTCGCCTTCATCCCAGACGATCGGCAGCGCATCCAGCGCGGTCTTGGCGTGCCACCAGGTGTCGGCGACGACGGCGACCGCGCTGTCGCCGACCGGCACCACCTTCTTGACGCCCTTCATGTTGGCGATCTTGGCTTCGTCGAAGCTCTTCACCTTGCCGCCGAACACCGGGCAATCCTTGATCGCCGCGTTCAGCATGCCAGGCAGCTTGACGTCGATGCCGTAGGTCATCTTGCCGGTGGTCTTGTCGGCGGTGTCGAGCCGCTTCAGCGGCTTGCCGGCGATGGTCCAGTCCTTCGGGTCCTTCAGCTTGACGTCGGTCGGCGGCTCGAGTTTGGCGGCGGCTTCCGCGACCTTGCCGTAGCTCGTCGTCTTGCCCGACGGGGTATGGGTGATGACGCCGTTGGCGACCTTGCACTCCGCGGCCGGCACCTTCCACTCGTTGGCGGCGGCCTGGATCAGCATCACGCGCGCGGTGGCGCCGCCCTTGCGGACATAGTCCTGCGAGGTGCGGATGCCGCGGCTGCCGCCGGTGGAGAAATCACCCCATACGCGCTTGCGGGCGACGCTCTGGCCGGGCGTCGGATATTCCGTCGTGACCTTCGACCAGTCGCATTCGAGTTCTTCGGCGACGAGCTGGGCAAGGCCGGTCAGCGTGCCCTGGCCCATCTCGGAGCGGGCGATGCGGATCACCACGGTGTCGTCGGGCCGGATCACGACCCAGGCATTGACCTCAGGCGCATTCACTTCGGGGGCGCCGTCGGCGGCGCGCACCACGGCGGGGCCGCCGAACGGCAGATCGAGGCCGAGCGCGAGACCGGCGCCGGCGGTGGCCGTGCCGATCACGAAGGCGCGGCGGTTGAGTTTCGGCATGACGTGCTGGTTCATCACTGCCTCCTCACGCGTTCGCGGCAGCATGGATCGCCTCGCGCACCTGCTGGAAGGTGCCGCAGCGGCAGATATTGGTGATGGCGTCGTTGATGTCGTCGTCGGACGGCTTCGGGTTGTCCTTCAGCAGCGCCACGACGGCCATGATCATGCCGCTCTGGCAGTAGCCGCATTGCGGCACGTCGCTGGCGATCCAGGCGAGCTGCACCTTGTGCATCGCGCCGCCCGCCGCGAGCCCTTCGATGGTGGTGATCTCCTTGCCGGCCATTTCGCTGACCGTGACGCCGCAGGAGCGCATCGCGACCCCGTCGACATGCACGGTGCAGGCGCCGCATTGTGCAATGCCACAGCCGTATTTGGTCCCCGTCAGTCCGACATTCTCCCTGATCGCCCACAGCAGTGGCGTGTCGTCCTCGACGTCTACGTTGATCGTCTTGCCGTTGATCTTGAGGTTTGCCATCGCGTTCCCCTGAATGGTCCAATCCTCCGATTGGACTTCGGGGCGATGTTGGCCTTGAAGCTGGAACGGTTCAAATCAAGAATATGCGCTTGCAGCGCGGAAGAAACTTGAGGCTGTGGTGTTTGGTCGCGCCCCTGCGCGCCTCACATGCCTGTCATGACTTTTGCGGTGAGGCGACGGCCAGGCGCAGGAAGCTCATGACGCTGCCGAGCGCGGCGAAGCCCGCGCCCAGCGCCAGCGCCACCGTCGCGCCCTCGCGGTCGGCCAGCGCGAAGCAGAGCGCGGCGAGCGCGGCACCGGTGGTTTGCCCGGTCAGCCGTGCGGTCGCAACGATACCGCTGGCGCTGCCGCTGCGATGCGAAGGGGCGCTCGACATGATCGCCTTCATGTTGGGGGTCTGGAAGAAGCCGAAACCGATGCCGCAGATCATGGTGCGCCAGACGATGTTGGCAACGCTCGGCTCCGCCGGCAGGGTCGCGAGCAACACCATGCCGATGCCGAGCAGCAGCATGCCGATGCCGCCGAGGATGCCGGCCGGATAGCGGTCGGACAGCCGGCCGCCGATCGGCGCCATGAAGGCGACCACCAGCGGCCACGGCGTCATGAAGAAGCCGGTCTCGACCTGCGAGCGGTGCAGGATGTCCTCGAAATAAAACGGCAGCGAGACGAAGGCGAGGCCCTGCACCGCGAATGAGCAGACCGCGGTCGCGGCCGACAGCGCGAAGATCGGCCGCCGGAACAGGTCGATCGGCAGCATCGGCGCCGGATGATCGGCATGACGCCGGGTCAGGATCCAGCCGAACACCAGCGCGCCGATCAGTTCCGCGATCACCAGTGCAGGCATCGTCTTGTGGGCCGCGCTCCCGATCCCGATGATGAACAGGCCGAGGCAGGCAGTGGCAAGCGCCGCGCCGGTGAAGTCGAAACTGTGGGTGGCACGCGGCGTGGCCGGCAGTGTCTTGAAACCGATCAGCAATGCGATGATGCCGAACGGCAGGTTGACGGCGAACAGCCAGGGCCAGGTCCCGAGCGCCAGGATGCCTGACGCGATGGTCGGGCCCAACGTGAAGGCGGTCGCGACGACGAGCGCATTGTGGCCGAAGCCGCGGCCGAGCATCTTGCTCGGGTAGACGAAGCGCACCAATGCGGTGTTGACGCTCATCAGGCCGCTGGCGCCGAGGCCCTGCAAGGCGCGCGCGACCAGCAGGCTCGGCAGCGACCAGGCCAGCGCGCAGCCAAGTGACGCCAATGTGAACAGCAGCAGGCCGCCAAGATAGATCCGCTGGTGGCCGACGATCTCACCGAGCGCGCCGAGCGGCAGCAGCGTCGCGACCAGGGCGATCTGGTAGACGTTGACGACCCAGACCACCTCCGCGGGGCTGACATGCAGATCGTTGGCGATCGCGGGCAGCGCGATGTTGGCGATCGCGGTGTCGAGCGAGGCCATTGCCAGCGCCGTGAAGATCGCGGCCACAGCCCAGCGCCGTGTCTCCCAAGGCAGTCCATCGCTGATCGGCACCGTGGCGGAGCCTGACGTCGGGGTCTTTTCGAGCATGCCTGAAAATGTCTCCAGGCCGTGGTGTACTATGCCGGCATCCCGTTCCCCAGCCGCACCGCTGCATGATGCGTATGCGAAGCGGCCTTGCCCGGGCGTGCGCCGGCAGGTTGCGGTGAGGGGCGCGCAGTGGCGCAGCAAACTCGGTGTCGTCCCGGCGAAGGCCGGGACCCATACGCCGCGGCGGGCGTCGCGAGCGGGACTTGTTGTACCGGCGTTGCACGACAAGCAGCATCGGTGGTTATGGGTCCCGGCCTTCGCCGGGACGACGCCTGAGGCAGCTGTGGGGTCGCTTCAGCAGAGGCGGGCGATCCAGTACGCCGCGGCCTCTCGGTTCAAGCGCAAACGTCTCTGGAATACTGGATCGCCCGGCCGAGCCGGGCGACGACACTGAACAGGCTGTTCGACAGCTGAATTGGAATCTACTGCAGCGCCATTCCAGAGGTCTTGATCACGGTCGTCAGCTTTTGCCGATCGACCTTCATCAGCTCGGCGAGTTCGTCGAGCGACATCGGCTTGCCGGGAATGTTGGCGAGCGAGAGCTGGCGCTGTACGTCGGGGTTCTGCAACGCCTTGTTGATCGCCGCATTGATCCTGGCGAGCAGCGGGGCCGGCGTCGCGGCCGGCACGTAGATTCCGTACCAGGGCACGTAGGCCGCCTCGGCAAAGCCGGCCTCCGCGATCGTCGGGACGTCGGGCAGGTCGGGGACGCGCTTGTCGGTGAACACCGCGAGCGGCTTGACGCTGCCGGCCTTGATGTGCGGCAGAGCGAGCTCAAGCGAGACGATCTCGAAATGCATCAGGTTGGTCATCAGGTCGATCAGCGCCTGCGGCTGGCCCTTGTAGCCGACATTGGTCAGCTTGATCCCGGCGACCTGAAACAGCTTCTGCGCGCTGAGGTCGATCGACGATCCGGTGCCGGGATTGCCGAAGTTGAACTCTCCGGGCCGCTTGCGGGCCAGCTCGACGAATTCGCCGATGGTCTTTACCGGCATCGACGGATGCACCAGCGCGACGCTTTGATTCCAGACCGCGAGGCCGACGCACCTGAAATCCTTGGCCGCGTTCCAGCCGGCATCCTTGTAGAGATCGGGGTTGACCAGCAAAGCCGGGCCGGTGACGAGCCAGGTGTAGCCGTCCGGTTCGCTGCGCGCGACCGCCGCGGTGCCGATATTGCTGTTGCCGCCGGGACGCGCCTCCACCACGACGGTCTGCTTCCAGTCGCGGCCGACCTGCTCGGTCACCGCGCGCGCAACGATGTCGACGATGCCGCCGGCAGGGTAGGGCACGATGATGTGGATCGGCCGGCTCGGATAATTGTCCTGCGCCCGAGCGCCAGTGCTGCCGCAGAGCGCCGTGACGATGGCCGCGAGCAAAGCCATCGCGGTCGTGATGCCACGCATGTCGTCCTCCCCCATGTGCCGCATCGTTCGTGCGATGCGGATATTGATGCATGATCTCTGGGAAGGCGCCTCACGCGCCTCCGGATCATGCCCTAGCTGTTGGCCACCAGCGAGCGGATGCTGCGGGCGAGCCCGAGGATGCGCGGCCCGCATTCGCGCTCGATCTGCTCGGCGCTGAAGCGGAACGAGGGAATGCCGCAATTCACCGAGAGGCATTCGCCGGTCGGCGTGCGGTAGAGCGGCGCGGCGACGCCGAAGATCTCGCGCCGCCATTCGCCGAGCGAGACGGCGAAGCCGCGCTCGTTGCAGAGCTCGATGTCGGGCAGCGTGCGCCGCTCGACATAGTCGAGCTCTTCGGGACGTTCGGCCTTGACGCGGGCGACATAGGCGTCGCGCTCGTCCTTGGTGAACAGCGACAGCAGCGCGCGCCCGACCGCGGTCGGCGCCAGCGAGGAGACAAAGCCGACGTCAGGCACGTGCGGCACTGCATCCGTGGTGCGCAGCGTCTCGACATAGATGAAGTCGAGCCCGAATGGCATCGCGATCGACACCGTGCCGCCGGCGTAGGCCGCGAAGTCGCGCATCAGCGGACGCGCGAGCTGACGGACCTTGAGCTGCGACAGCACCGGATAGGCGGCGGCGAGCACGCCGAGACCGAGCACGAAGCGGCCCTTGGCGTCGCGCCTGAGATAGCCGAGCTGCTCCAGCGTGTAGGTCAGGCGCGACACGGTCGGCCGCGACAGGCCGGTGTGCTCGGCAAGCTCCGCATTCGACAGCGGACCTGCGTGGTTGCGGAACGCGGCCAACAGGTCGAGCCCGTGCGCCAGGGTGGTCGCAAAGGATGGATCGGTCTGAGGTTCGAGCGAGGACAATGCCGCCATACGAAATAATGGTCGTATTTTTGCTTATCTGTCAAGATATCGGAATGAATTTGCAAATCGTTTCGATATCGGCTTATGTCCCGTGCAAAGATGGGAGGCGGCATGGAATTCGGTCTGTCCGAGCGATCGGAGCGTTGGCGGGGCGATCTGATGGCCTTCTTCGAGCAGGAGGTGCTGCCGCGGCATCGCGCCTGGCTCGACCATGTCCGCACCCGCAACGACACGCCGCCCTTCATGGCCGAGCTGCAACGGAAGGCGCGCGCCGCAGGCCTGTGGAATCTCGGTCTGCCCGAACTTGCCGCTGACGAACCGGGCACACGGCTGTCCAATCTCGACTACGCGCCGCTGGCGGAGATCATGGGACGGCTGTTCTGGGCGCCGGAGGTGTTCAACTGCCAGGCGCCCGATGTCCCGAACATGATCGCGTTGCAGAATTGCGCGACGCCGGAGCAGAAGGCGCGCTGGCTGGCGCCGCTGCTCAACGCCGAGACACGCTCGGCCTTCGGCATGACCGAGCCCGACGTGGCCTCGTCCGATGCCACCAACATCGCGACCCGGATGGTGCGCGACGGCGATCATTACGTGATCAATGGCCGCAAATGGTTCATCACCGGCGCCGCGCATCCGGACTGCAGCTTCCTGATCGTGATGGGGGTGACGGATGCCGGCGCCGAGCGCACCAGCCGGCATTCCTGCATCATCGTGCCGATGGATGCGCCCGGCGTGCGTCTGGTGCGGCGGCTGCGCTGGATGGGCTGCGAGGATCATGTCGCGCCGATCGGCGAGCTGGTGTTCGACGATGTCCGGGTGCCCGCCGAAAACCTGCTCGGTGCCGAGGGTGAGGGCTTCAAGGTCGCGCAGGTCCGGCTCGGGCCGGCGCGCATTCACCACTGCATGCGTTCGATCGGGCTGTGCGAGCTGCTGATCGAGCTGATGATGGCGCGCGCCGCGGAACGCAGCGCATTCGGGCGCACCGTGATCCAGTACGACACCGTGCAGCGCTGGATCGCGGAATCCCGCGTCGAGCTGGAGCAGGCGCGGCTGCTCGCCTATCGCTGCGCCTGGCGGCTGGATCAGGCCGGCCATCACGGTGCCTGGCGCGACGTCTCGCTGATCAAGGTCGCGGTGCCGGCGATGCTGCAGAAGATCGCCGACCGCGCGATCCAGGTGTTCGGCGCGATGGGCGGCTCCGACGACACCCCGATTCATCAGGCGCTGGCGTGGGGACGGCTACTCCGGATCGGCGATGGGCCCGACGAAGTGCATCTGCGGCAGATCTTCCGGATGGAGCCGACGCCGGACTGGTCGATCGCCAATTCGCCCTATCTTGCTGCACATCCCGCCTGAGCGGCGCTACAGTGCCCAGCGACATTCCCTGAACGAGGCGCCTTCCGATGACGATGACCGAGCAAGCCCGAGACGCAAAGCCAGCCGCGATCGACAAGGAGCGGCTGCGCTCGAAATACCGCGAGGAGCGCGACAAGCGTCTGCGTCCCGACGGCAATGACCAGTACCTCCAGATCAAGGGCCAGCTCGCGCATTATCTCGAGGATCCCTACACGCCGGTGGTGGAACGCGCGCCGAAGACCGATCACGTCACCTTCGCCTTCATCGGCGGCGGCTTTGCCGGGCTCGCCACCGCGGCGCGGCTGACCGAGGCCGGCGTCAAGGATGTCCGCATCGTCGAGAAGGGCGGCGATTTCGGCGGCACCTGGTACTGGAACAGATATCCCGGCGCGCAATGCGACACCGCCTCGATGGTCTACATGCCGCTCTTGGAAGAGACCGGCCACATGCCGTCGGAGAAATACGCGCATGCACCGGAGATCCTGGCGCATTGCCAGCGGATCGGGCGGCAGTTCAATCTCTATGACAACGCGCTGTTCCACACCGAGGTGACGGGCCTGGATTGGGACGCGGCGCAATCGCGCTGGATCATCCGCACCACCCGGGGCGATGCCTTCACCGCGCAATATGTCGGCATCGGCACCGGCCCGCTGCATGTGCCGAAGCTGCCCGGCATTGCCGGCATCGAGCGCTTCAAGGGCCACTCGTTCCACACCAGCCGCTGGGACTACGACTACACCGGCGGCGATCCCCGCGGCGCGTTGATGGACAAGCTTGCTGGCAAGCGCGTCGGCATCATCGGCACCGGCGCGACCTCGGTGCAGTGCATTCCGCACCTCGCGCGGGCCTGCAAGGAGCTCTACGTATTCCAGCGCACGCCGTCCTCGGTCGACGTGCGCGGCAACGGCCCGATCGATCCCATCTGGTTTGCCGATATCGCGATCCCGGGCTGGCAACAGCGCTGGCTGGAGAACTTCACCGCCAATCAGGCCGGCGGATCGGCCGAGGAGGACCTGGTGCAGGATGGCTGGACCGACCTGTCGAAGCGGATCCGCGCCAAGATCATGCTGCTGCCGCGCGAGCAGCGCACCGTGGAGAACATGCGGGCGGCGTTCGAGGACTCTGACTTTGAGAAGATGGAGGAAATCCGCAACCGGATCGACACCATCGTCGGCGATCCCGACACCGCGAAGAACCTCAAGGCCTGGTACGGTCAGCTCTGCAAGCGGCCGTGTTTCCACGACGCCTATCTGCAAGCGTTCAACACCCCGGGCACCCATCTGGTCGATACCGACGGCAAGGGCGTCGAGGAGATTACCGAGAACGGGATTGTCGTCGCCGGCAAGGAATATCCACTCGACTGCATCATCTACGCGTCGGGCTTCGAGGTCGGCACCGAGTACAAGCGGCGGGCGGGGTTCGACGTGGCGGGCCGCGACGGCATCAAGCTGTCGGACTATTGGGGCGAGGGCATGCGCACCAAGCACGGCATCCACGTCCATGGCTTCCCGAACCTGTTCTTCGTGCAGCCGACGCAGGGCGCCAATCTGATCTCCAACGTGCCGCACAACCTGACCGAGGCGGCGCGCACCATCGCCTTGATGGTCGGTCATGCGCGGGACAATGGTTTCAAGGAGATCGAAGTCAGCAAGGACGCCGAGGACCGCTGGATCGAACTGCTGCTGACTGCGGTCGGCCGCATGATCGGCGGCCCCGATTGTACGCCCGGCTATTACAACAATGAGGGACGCGAGCCCGGGCCCGCGGCCAAGCTCAATGTCGGATATCCGGCGGGTGCACTGGCCTATTTCAAATACATCGACGAGTGGCGCAGCAGCGGTCAGTTCGAAGGCCTGCAATTCCGCTGAGTGACGCGCGGACGGGACGGATTTCCGCCAAACGAGGGAGTGCTCGAGTATGACCCAGACAAGTGCAGGTGAACCATCGCACGAGGCTCCGAAGGCGGCGTCCGCGCCGGTCATCGCGCAGCACGAAGCGACCCTGAAGGCGCTGCCATTCGCCGACACCAGGGATTTCGATGATGCCGCGCGCGGCTTCCTCGGCACCATCGACAACGCGCGAATCACCTCGGCGCAGGGACGGGTGGTCTGGAGCCTCGAGCCTTACGGCTTCCTGTCCGAGGAGAAGGCGCCCGCGACCGTTGATCCGAGCCTGTGGCGGCAGTCGCGGCTCAACATGCACCATGGCCTGTTCGAGGTGGTGCCCGGTGTCTACCAGGTGCGCGGGCTCGACATCGCCAACATGACGCTGATCGAGGGCGACAAGGGCGTCATCGTGGTCGACACCCTGACCTCGATCGAGGGCGCGCGCGCCGCGATGGAATTGTACTTCCAGCATCGCGGCAAGCGGCCGGTCGCCGCCGTCATCTTCACCCACACCCACACCGACCATTGGGGCGGCGCGCGCGGCGTGCTCGACGACGCCATGCTGGCGGCGGGCGTGCCGATCATCGCGCCGAACTTCTTCATGGAGCACGCGGTCTCCGAGAACATCATCGCCGGGCCGGCGATGCTGCGCCGGGCGCAATACCAGTTCGGGCCGTTCCTCGCCAAGGGCGTGCGTGGCCAGGTCGATTGCGGGCTCGGCAAGACCATGGCGGCGGGCGGCGTGGCGCTGCTGCGGCCGACCGACCTGATCATTGCGACTGGCGACAAGCGGGTGATCGACGGCGTCGAGTTCGAATTCCAGATGGCGCCGAACAGCGAGGCGCCCGCGGAGATGCACTTCTTCATCCCGCGCTACAAACTGTTGAACCTCGCGGAGAACTGCACGCACAATTTCCACAATCTGCTGCCGTTCCGCGGCGCCGACGTGCGCGACGCGCTGGCGTGGTCGAAGTATCTCGGCGAAGCCTTGCAGATGTGGGGCGGCAAGGCCGAGGCGATGTGCGGCCAGCACCATTGGCCGGTGTGGGGGCGCGAGCGGATCGACACCATGATCCGCGAGCAGCGCGACCTCTATAAGTTCGCGCATGACCAGACCATCCGGTTGATGAACCATGGGCTCAATGCCGCCGAGATCGCCGAGACGATCCGGCTGCCTGCGAGCTTAGAGGGCGCCTGGCACGGCCGCGGCTATTACGGCCATATCAGGCACAATGTGAAGGCGATCTACCAGAAGTATCTCGGCTGGTACGACGCCAATCCGGTCAATCTCGATCCCTTGCCGCCGGTCGAGGCCGGCAAGAAATATGTCGAGTATATGGGCGGCGCCGATGCGATCCTGAAGCGCGCCACGGCTGATTTCGCCAAGGGCGAATTCCGCTTCGTCGCGCAGGCCGTCAGCCATCTGGTGTTCGCCGAGCCCGACAACACGGCGGCGCGCGCCCTGCTGGCCGATACGTTCGAGCAGCTCGGTTATGCGGCCGAGAGCTCGACCTGGCGCAACGCCTATCTGTTCGGTGCCCAGGAGCTGCGGCAGGGCATGCCGAAGACGCCGCCGCGCTCGCCGATGCCGCGCGAGACGCTGGCTGCACTGCGGACCGAGCAGCTTTGGGACGTCCTCGGCATCCGCCTCAACGGCCCCAAGGCCGAAGGCAAGCGCATCGTGTTGAACTGGAGCTTCACCGACACCGGCGAGAGCTTCGTGCTCAATCTCGAGAATTCCGCGCTGACCTATGTCAAGGGCGCGCAGGCGGCCGATGCGCACGCCAGCTTCACGCTGGCGCGCAGCGTGCTCGACGAGGTCATCGCCAAGCTGACCACGTTCCCGGAAGCGGTCGGCGCCGGCAAGGTCAAGGTCTCCGGTGAGCCGCTGCGGCTCGGCGAGCTGATGATGCTGATGGACGAGTTTCCGCGGATGTTCGAGATCGTCGAGCCGAAGCGGACGGTGGTGAGGTAGAGGAGCCGAACGTTGACCGTCACCCTGAGGAGCACGCTCTTGTGTGCGTCTCGAAGGGGCGACGGCCACCGGCCGGGCCGTGCATCCTTCGAGACGCGCTTCGCGCTCCTCAGGATGACGGTTGACGAGTGTGCTCTCAAATCCCGAGATACGCCGCCTGCACCTGCTTGTTGTTGGCGAGTTCGGCGCTCGTGCCCTGCATGATCACGTTGCCGCTTTCCAGCACATAGGCGCGCTGCACCAGCGACAGCGCGCGGCTGACATTCTGCTCGACCAGCAGGATCGCGGTGCCCATCTTGTGGATCTCGCCGATCTTCTCGAAGGTCACGTCGGTCATCACGGGTGCAAGGCCGAGCGAGGGCTCGTCCAGCATCAACAGGCGCGGCTTCAGCATCAACCCGCGGCCGACCGCGACCATCTGCTGCTCGCCGCCGCTCATGGTGCCGGCCAGTTGCTTCCTGCGGTCGGCGAGCCGCGGGAAGATGCTGTAGACCAGCTCCATCGTGCGCGCGCGATCCGCCTTGGCTTTCGGCACATAGGCGCCGATCTCGAGATTTTCCTGCACCGTCATCTCCGGAAACACCTGGCGGCCTTCCGGAACATGCGCGATGCCAAGCTCGGGGATCCGGTAGGGCGGCAGCGTGGCGAGATCGACGCCGTCGAACGTGACCTTGCCGGCGAACAGTTTGACGAGGCCGGAGACCGCGCGCAGCGTCGTGCTCTTGCCGGCGCCGTTGGCTCCCAGCAGGCCGACGGCTTCGCCGGCTCGAATCGAGATGCTGACGTCGGTGATCGCGGGGACCGAGCCGTAGCTGGCGCTGACGCCGGAGAGCTCAAGCATGGGCGTCTCCCGGAGGGTGCACATAGGAGCCGAGATAGGCGCGGATCACTTCCGGATTCTCCACGATCTCCTTCGGTGCGCCCTCGGCGATCTTCTGGCCATGGTCAAGCACCACGATGTGGCGCGCCACCGCCATGATCGCGCGCATGACGTGTTCGACGATCACGATGGTCAGGCCGCTCGCGGAGAGCTTCCTGACCAGCGCCACCGCCTGGTCGATCTCGGCCGGGTTGAGCCCGGCCATCACCTCGTCGAGCAGCAGGATCTTCGGCTGCGTCGCGAGCGCGCGGGCCATCTCGAGCCGGCGCTGGTCGATCGTGGTGAGGTCCTTGGCCGGGGTCTGCTCCTTGGCGCCGAGGCCGACGAATTCGATCGCTTCGAGCGCCTTGGTGCGGGCGGCGGCGATGTGGCGGTCGCGCAGGAAAGCGCCGGTCATTACATTGGCCAGCACCGTCATCGCGCCGAACGGCTTCGCCACCTGGAAGGTGCGGGCCATGCCGAGCGCGCAGACGTCGTGTGGCTTGAGGCCAACGACTTCGTGGCCGAAGGCGAGCACCGAGCCGGAGTCCGGCCGGTGAAATCCCGTGATCAGATGAAAGCTCGTGGTCTTGCCGGCGCCGTTCGGCCCGATCAACGCGACGGTCTCGTTCTCCTGCACGGTGAAGCTGACGTCCTGCACGGCGCGCAGGCCGCCGAACCGTTTACTGAGACCCTTGATCACCAATGCTTCCGCCATCGCACCGACCTCAGGCCCGCGCCGGCTGGCGCCGGCGGAAACGGTGATAGAGGTCGGTCGCGAACCCGATCAGTCCCGTCGGCCGCCACAGGATCACCGCCATCAGGATCAGGCTGTAGACCGTGAGCTGGATACCGCCCACCGAGCTGCCGAGCCAGCTTTGCAGCAGCGCCGAGGTGGTTTCCAGCAGCACGGTGCCGATCACGGGGCCCCACAACGTGCCGATGCCACCAACGATCGATACCAGCGCCGCTTCGATCGAGACGTTGAAGCTGAACGCGGTCGCCGGATCGATGAAGTAGATGTACTGCGTGTAGAAAGTACCGGCGAGTGCGGTCAGGAACGCGCTGATCATGTATATGTCGCGCTTGACCTTCGGCGCGTTGACGCCGACCGCCTCGGCGGCGTCCTCATCCTCCCCGATCGCGACGAGATAGTAGCCCATCCAGGATGTCTCGATCCTGTGGGTGATCCAGAGGCCGACGACGAGCAGCCCGAGCACGACGTAGTAATACGAGGACTTCTCCTCGAACTGCATCATCAGCGGCGCGCTGCCGAGGTTCGGGATTGTGGTGCCTTCGGCGCCCCAGGCGAAGTCGCGGAACTTGAGGAAGATCAGCATCAGCACCTGGGCGGTTGCGATGGTCGCGATGGTGAAATAGGGGCCGCGCAGGCGGAAGCACAGCCAGCCGATCGGCAGGCTCGCCAGCATCGCCACCACGCCGCCCGCGATCATCCCGATCCAGGGCGAGATGCCGTAATTCACCTGCATGATAGTCGAGGTGTAGGCGCCGAGGCCGAAATAGGCGGCGTGCCCGAGCGAGAGCTGCTTGGCATAACCACCCATCAGGTTCCAGGCGACGCCGATGAACGAGAACAGCAGGATGCGGATGAAAATGTCGATCGCAAACGACGAGGAGACGATTTGCGGCAGCGCGAGCATGACGACCGCGCCGATCGCAAGCCCGAGCCATTTCAACGTGCCTGACGTCTGCATCAGCGGCCCCTCCTGGCGCCAAGGCCGCTCGGCCTGAAGGCCAGCGTCAGCAGCAGCAGCGCGAATACCACGATCAGCCCGGAATCGGCGCCGACGAACTGGATGCCGAGCGATTCCGCGATGCCCATCATCAGGCTTGCGATCAGCGCGCCCATCACATTGCCGAGCGTGCCCATCACGACGGCGACGAACGCCATCAGCACGAACACCTGGCCGACGAACGGATAGGCCGAATAGAACGGCATCAGCAGCGAGCCGGCGGCGCCTGCCAGCGCCAGCGCGGTGCCGAACGCAACCGCGAACACGCGGTTCGGGTTGATCCCCATCAGCATCGCGACATCGCGGTTCTGCGATGCCGCGCGCATGGCGCGGCCGAGGTCGGTGGTGTGCAGGAACACCCAGAGCAGGCCGCTCAGCGCCATCGCGACCGCGAAGGCGATCAGCTTGGCCACCGGAATGTACAGGCCGCCGATGTGCCACGCCTCATCCGAATAGGAGGTGTGGACGGTGCGGTAATTGGCGCTGAACAGCATCAGCGAGAGGTTCAACAGCAACAGCGACAGCGCAAAGGTCAGGAAGATCTGCGGCATGTCGTTCGGCCCGAGCACCCGGCGGATCAGGAAGTGCTGGATCAGCACGCCGGCCAAAAACAGCACCGGCATCGAGACCACCAGCGAGACCAGCGGATCGATGCCGAACTGGGTGGCGAGGAAGAACGAGATATACATCCCGATCATCACGAACTCGCCCTGGGCGAAATTGACGATCTTGACCACGCCGAAGATCAGCGTGACGCCGATGCTGACGAGCGCGTAGATGCCGCCGATGAGCAGGCCGTTGATGACGGCCTGGGCCAGTGTCTCCCACATCTGATCCGACCGCGGTTCAGGTCTTCATCAGCGGGGCGCGGGCGTCTTCCTTGGGGAAGACGCTGACGAGATCGGCGTTCTGCCATTGCACGCCGACCGGACGGCCATAGACGTTCTTGCCGTCGGGCCCGAATTTCACCTTGCCGCCCGGCGCCATCGCCGCATAACCCGAGGAGACGTCGAGCGTCGAGAGCGCCTCGCGCACCTTCTTCGGATCGGCGGAGGCGGCACGCTCCAGCGCGTCCGCCAGCATGAAGGTCTGCGCCACCAGGCCACCGGCATATTCGAAGGCGAATTCGCCGGTGCGCTTCTTGAACTCGACATTGACCTTCTGCGCATCGTCGCTGACGTCGTGGTTCCAGTGCGCGACGCCCTGCAGGCCCTCGGCGGCTTTGCCGACATTCTTGTAGAAATCCGGCATCACGAAGCCGCCCGAGCCGCCATTGATCGCGATGTTGAGCCCGACCTGCTTCACCGTACGCACGATCAGGATGAGGTCGTTGAGATAGGACAGCGAGAACAGCGTATTGGCGCCGGAGGCCTTGACCTTGTTGATCAGCGGGCTGGCGTCGGTGAAGCCGGCCGAATAAGGCTCGAACATCACGATCTCGACGCCTTCACCCGGCGCCAACTCCTTGAGCCCGTTCGAGGTCGAGGTGCCAAACGCGGTGTTCTCGAAGATGACGGCGACCTTGGCCTGCTCGCTGACCAGCTTGGCCATCTGCAACTGCGCCTTGGCGAATTGCGAGGCGCGCGCAAACGGCGTGAAGGTGTAGCTGCGTCCCTTGTTGAGCTGGTCGGAGCTCGAGCCGGTGATGATCGGAACCCGGGCGCGCTCGCACACCTCGCTCGCGATCAAGGTCAGTGCGCTGGCGTAGCAGCCGTGGATCGCCGACAGCTTGTTGCCTGATATCAGGCGGTCGGTCTCGGTGCGGGTCACCGTGGTGTCGCTCTGCACGTCGGAGATGATGAGGTTGAGCTTGGCGCCGCCGAGCGATTTGATGCCGCCGGCCTCGTTGACCATGTCGACCGCGAGCTTCGCCGCGGCGACGCAGCCGGTGCCGATCTGCGCCATGCTTCCGGTGGTCGGATAGAGCGCGCCGATGTTGATCGGGTCGGCGGCCCAGCCTCGTAGCGGCACCGCGCCGAATGCGCCGGCCGCGAGCGCGCCACCGGTCCTGGCGAGGAATTTGCGGCGGTTCAGCTTTGTCCGTGAGGCCTTGGTCGGCGCAGTATTATTAATGGCCGACGGCTTGCGGTCCCCTGTCATGGCGTTCCCCCTGTGCGACCACGGCCCGGTTGCTCCGTCCGCTCGCTTATTATTTTTTGCTCAAGCGGGGTGCATAAGAGCACGTAATCCGGCAATCGCAAAGGCGATATCGGTTACGCCTTGAGGAAACGCTGCAACGATAGTTGCGTCGCAGCAATCGCGCAGCGCGCGCACGGGAGCGGTTCACTGCGTGAGAGTTGCCGTAGAGGGGGCACAGTATTATTGACAATCGAATGAGCCAACGGACCGGCACTGGCAGTGCCGGCCGGCACGCCGGATCATTCGATCGGCCGCTGCAACGGCTACTCGGCGCTCGCCACCAGCTTGAAGCGCGGCTTGGCTTCCATCAGGCTGCGGTAGGCGGCGAGATAGTCGAGTGCCATCCGCCGCGCGGTGAAGCGGGTCTCGAACTGCTTGCGGATGGCGTCGCGGTTGAGCGTCGACAGGCGGCCGACCGAGGAGACCGCGCTGAGCTCGTCCTCGACGATGAAGCCGGTCAGGCCGTCCTCGATGATCTCCGGCACCGAGCCGCGGTTATACGCAATAACCGGCGTGCCGCACGCCATGGCCTCGATCATCACGAGCCCAAACGGCTCCGGCCAGTCGATCGGAACCAAAAGCCCGATCGCGCCGCTGAGAAAATCCGGCTTCTCACGGTCGCTGATCTCGCCGATGAACTCGACCAGCGGATTGTTCGTGATCAGCGGCTTGATCAACTCGTCGTAATATTCCTGATCGGCCCGGTCGACCTTGGCGGCGATCTTCAGCGGAATGCCGCAGCGGGTCGCGATCTTGATCGCGCGATCGACGCCTTTCTCCGGTGCGATGCGCCCAAGCACGGCGAGATAGGATTGCCTGGCCGGTTGCGGCGTCAGCAAATTCTCCGGCAAGCCATGATGGATGGTCCGCACCCATTGCGCCTGCGGTACCGGCCGCCGTTGCGCGTTGGAGATCGAGATCACCGGGATCTTGGAGAAGGTGTTGAACACGGGTTGGTGCTCCGGGAGGTCGAGCCGTCCGTGCAACGTGGTGACGAACGGCGTCGGCTGCCGCGCGAACAACGACCACGGATAGTAATCGAGATGGCAGTGCAGGAAGTCGAACTCGTCGTCGTCGGCCTTCTGCCGCACGCGTTCCAGCATCACCATGTGCAGCGCGTTGGGATCGCGGACGGAGCCGTCTAGGCGCAGTGCCTTCGGCCAGGTCGCATCGAGCTTCGCGGAGGTCTGTGAATCGCCACTGGCGAACAACGTCACGTCATGTCCAAGTGTTACAAGTTCTTCGGTCAGCCAGTGCACGACCCGTTCGGTGCCGCCGTACAGCTTCGGGGGAACAGCCTCTGTCAGCGGGGCAACCTGCGCGATGCGCATTTCTCCGTCTCCTGTTTGTAATGTGGATGTACCCTCAGCCCTCTTGAGATGGCACCGACATGCCGAAGACGGGAACGTTCTCGCACGTGCGAGGTTCCTTAGGTGTGGGAGTTCTGCCGCTTCTTTCTTCCATCACACTGTGGTCTTGCTGATGCCATCTCGCTCCAACAGGTTTTTGCCGACGCCAGCGTTGCAAAAATGTTGCGCAGTGATGGCTGCACCAAGGAATTCCGCCGTCGCCCTTCACGTCATCGTGCGCGAGAATTTCGACTAAAAATTTCTCGTTCACCCTCAACAGGTTTGCAGGACGTCATGGATCATCTGTCAGGCTATGCGCATCGCCCATTTCCATTCGTGCTGCGCTATCTGCGCCGGCGGCTCCCCTCGCATGTCGTGATCTTGTCCGCCGTCGTTGCGGCCGTTGCCTGCTCGGTAGGCACGCAATACGGCGTGAAGAATCTGGTTGATGCTTTGTCGGCGGGGCCATCATCCGCAAATGGCGTATGGCTGGCATTCGCTCTGCTCATGTCGCTGATCGCGGCCGACAACTTCCTGTGGAGGATCGCGAGCTGGACCGCGAGCTACACCTTCGTCAGCGTCACCGGAGATCTCCGCCGTGACATGTTCCGCCATCTCACCGGTCACGCGCCGAGCTATTTCACCGACCGGCTGCCGGGCATGTTGACCAGCCGGATCACCGCGACGTCGAATGCGGTGTTCACCGTCGAGAACATGTTCGTATGGAACGTGTTGCCGCCTTGCATCGCGACCTTCGCGGCGATCGCCTTGGTTGGAACTGTTAGCCTGACAATGTCAGCCGTGCTGATCCTGATCGCGGGAACCATGGTGGTGGCGATGTTCCGCATGGCCGCCGCCGGCCGGCCGCTGCACGACGCCTTCGCCAATACGGCTGCCGCCGTCGACGGCGAGATGGTCGACGTGATCAACAACCTGCCGCTGGTGCGCGCGTTCTGCGGCCTCGGCTACGAGCACGACCGCTTCGATGCGACCGTGAACCGGGAACTCGTCGCGCGCGGCCGATCGCTGCGCTATCTCGAAAAGCTCCGGCTCGTTCACGCTGCCGTGACGGTGATTCTCACGATCGCGATGCTGGCCTGGGCGCTCTCGCTCTGGCAACAGGGCCAGGCCACCACCGGTGACGTCGTGCTGGTTTGCACGCTCGGCATCTCGATCCTCAGCGCGACCCGCGATCTCGCCGTTGCTTTGGTCGACGTCACCCAGCACGTTGCCCGCCTCACCGAGGCGCTGGCGACCTTGTTGCAGCCGCACGAGCTGAAGGACCATCCGGAAGCCGAAGCGCTGGTCAAGAGCGGCGCGGCGATCGCCTTCAACAACGTCTCGTTCCGCTACCCTGGCGGCTTGCAGGTGTTCGAGCGCTTCGGTCTGCGCATCCAGCCCGGCCAGCGGGTCGGACTGGTCGGCCAGTCCGGCGGCGGCAAGTCAACATTGTTTACCCTTTTGCAGCGCTTCTACGATGTCGAGCAGGGCAACATCACGGTCGACGGTCAGGACATCTCCCGCGTCACCCAGCAGAGCCTGCGCGCGGCAATCTCGGTGGTGCCGCAGGACATCTCGCTGTTCCATCGTTCGATCCTGGAGAACATCCGCTACGGCCGGCCGGACGCCACCGACGACGAGGTGCTGCGGGCCGCGATCGCGGCGCGTTGCGACTTCATCGAGAGCCTGCCTGAGGGCATGAACACCATCGTCGGCGATCGCGGCGTCAAGGTCTCGGGTGGCCAGCGCCAGCGCATCGCGATCGCGCGCGCTTTCCTGAAGGACGCGCCGATCCTGCTGCTCGACGAAGCCACCGCGGCGCTCGATGCGGAATCCGAGGAGGCGATCCGCGAGGCGTTGTCGCGGCTGATGCGCGGGCGTACGGTGGTGGCGATCGCGCACCGTCTCGCGACGCTGCGCAGCTTCGATCGCGTGGTCGTGTTGCAGGGCGGCCGGATCGTCGAGGACGGTCCGCCCGATATCCTGGTGAAGGGAAGGGGTCCCTACCGCGACCTCGTGGCGCGCGAAATGGGCCGCCTCTCCACCAGCGCGGCCTGATCCCCGCGTCATCAAGCATGTGCTTGCGTTCCCGTGCGTTCGTAGAGCCCGGACTCGAGCTGAAGAAAGTCGCCAGAGGTTCAGATGGCAGCTGACGTCGTTACGCAGATCATCACCGCTCGCATCACTGAGCACGTCGCCGAATCGCCGTTCTATATCCCGATGACCGGGCCCGCGGCGCGGCCGCGGCGCTCGCTCAAGCATGACGACACCTTTATCGTGCTCGACAGCCATGGCGATATCGGCGCCTCGGCCGGCGGGCCGGACGGCCTGTTCAATGCCGACACGCGTTACCTCGCGCGGCTGGAGATGGTGCTGGAGGGCGTGCAGCCATTGCTGCTCGGCTCCAACATGCGCGACGACAATTCGGCGCTGACCGTCGATCTCACCAATTCCGACGTCTATCGCGACGGCCGCCTGACCTTGCAGAAGGATACGCTGCACATCGTGCGCTCGATCTTCCTGTGGCGCGGCACCGCCTATCAGCGCATCGGCTTGCAGAACCACGGCGAGCAAGTGGCGAGCTTCGACCTCACGCTGCTGTTCGACAATGATTTCGCCGATTTGTTCGAGGTGCGCGGCGAGCGGCGGCCGCGGCGCGGCATAGGGTCGGGCAAGCTGCTTGGCCCGACCGATGTGGCGCTGGAGTATCGCGGTCTCGACGAGCAGACGCGGATCACCGCGCTGCATTTCGATCCGCGGCCGACGCGGCTGTCGGTCAACGCCGCGACCTATCATTTCGACCTCGAGCCCGGCCGGGTCACGTCGCTGTTCGTCGCGGTCTCCTGCAACAGGCCGATCATGCAGAAGCCGGTGCCGTTCTTCCGCGGGCTCTTGGCGCATCGCCGCGAAATGCGAAATTCGTCGGCCGGTGCGGCCAGCATCGAAACCTCGAACAACATCTTCAACGAGGTGCTGTGCCAGGCGATGGCCGACCTCAACATGCTGATGACCGAGACGCCGCAGGGACGTTACCCCTATGCCGGCATTCCTTGGTACTCGACGACATTCGGCCGCGACGGCCTGATCACCGCGCTGCAGATGTTGTGGGTCGATCCGCGGATTGCCAAGGGGGTGCTGAAACGGCTCGCGCTATTCCAGGCCAAGGACGTCGATCCGCTGGCCGACGCCGCGCCGGGCAAGATCCTGCATGAAATGCGCGGCGGCGAGATGGCGGCGCTGCGCGAGGTGCCGTTCGCGCATTATTACGGCAGCGTCGATTCGACGCCGCTGTTCGTGCTGCTCGCCGGGCTCTATCTGGAGCGCACCGGCGACGTCGAGACGCTGCGCGAATTGTGGCCTGCGGTCGAGGCCGCCTTGCAATGGATCGACGGTCCCGGCGATCCCGATCGTGACGGCTTCGTCGAATATCAGCGTGCGACCGAGGAGGGTCTCCGGAACCAGGGCTGGAAGGACTCCTTCGACGCCATCTTCCACGCCGACGGCAGGCTCGCGGAAGGCAACATCGCGTTGGCGGAAGTGCAGGGCTATGTGTTCGCGGGCAAGCAGCTTGCGGCGCGTGCAGCGCGCCGGCTCGGCTTCGCGGACAAGGCCGCCAAGCTCGATGCCGAAGCCGAACGGCTGCGCGCGCAGTTCGAGGAGGCATTCTGGTGCGAGGAGCTCGGCACCTACGCGCTCGCGCTCGACGGCGCCAAGCAGCCGTGCAAGGTACGCACCTCGAATGCCGGACAGACCTTGTTTTCGGGCATGGTGCGCCAAGATCGCGCGCGACGCGTTGCTGCCGATCTGATGAGCCAGAAATTCTTCTCGGGCTGGGGCATCCGCACCGTCGCCGCGGGCGAGGCACGCTACAATCCGATGTCGTATCACGATGGCTCGATCTGGCCGCATGACAATGCGCTGATCGCGCTCGGATTGGCCCGGTACGGCCTCAAGCATTCGGTCGCGCATCTGTTGAAGGGGCTGTTCGACGCCGCGAGCTATATGGAACTGCGGCGGCTGCCCGAGCTGTTCTGCGGCTTCCGTCGCGAGCGCCGGCGCGGCCCGGTGCTGTATCCGGTGGCCTGCGCACCGCAGGCCTGGGCGAGCGCGACGCCGTTTACGCTGCTGGAGGCTGCGCTCGGGCTGGAGTTCGACACCGCGCGCGGCGAGATCAGGCTGCGCGATCCGTGCCTGCCGGAATTCCTCAACGACGTGGTGCTGCGCGACCTCAGGCTCGGCACCTCGAGTGTCGATCTGAGGCTGCGCCGTCACGGCGACGAGGTGTGGCTCGAAGTGCTGCGCACGCGCGGCCAGATCCAGGTGTCGATCGTGCTGACGCATTGAGCGTCGGTGTGCGCCGGGAAATCGTGGGGAGAGTAAGATGCGTCCGAGGGTGATGATTGTACTGGTCGCAGTGGCGCTGCTGACATGCGCCAACGTCCGCGCTGGCGACGACGCAACACCGGCGCCGTCGCCTCCAGCGGCGGCCCAGACGCCGCCGGCAAGCCAGGCGGCGCCGAAGGATGCGGCCAAGGAACCGTCGCCGCCGCCATCGGTGACCGTGATCGGCGCGCGCGATGCCCACGGCATTCTCGGGCGCGATGTGCGCAGCTCCGCCAATGAGGACATGGGCCGGATCGTCGACGTCATCGTCGATCGCGATGGCAAGGTCCGCGCCGCCGTGATCGATTTCGGCGGGTTCCTCGGCGTCGGCAGCCGCAAGATCGTGGTCGACTGGAACGCACTGCGTTTCGCCGGCGTTTCCAGCAAGAGCGACAGCATCACGCT